>Ga0214545_1009690_pt1 | contig 14502 bp, 8 predicted proteins | sample CNSS4metaG_FD_160064 | JGI IMG/M metagenome (GOLD analysis project Ga0214545, IMG submission 160064) | Root nodule microbial communities from cowpea collected in UCLA plant growth center, Los Angeles, California, USA - CNSS4 | ecosystem: Host-associated > Plants > Roots > Nodule | place: USA... | reverse complement strand
GATAAAGATTCGACGGTTGATAAAACCCTTGCTGCTGAGGTCGTGTTTGATGAACAGACACTGCATTGGCCACATAAGGAGGTTGGTTCAAGTGTGGTCGATAATTATGTGTAGGAGCCCGACTTTCTCACATAGGCATCATTGAGGTCGCTTGTACTTTCGCTTCTTTCTTCTTTCCGGGAATAAAATTGGGTTTCTTAGGAGTTGCAGCCGCGAATGGGCCATATGCAATCTTTCCAGTTTTTAACCCAATTTTTATTCTTTCCCCTATGATAATGATATCAGCGAAATTGGAAGACACATTCCCCAACACATGCTCACAAAATGGTGATTGCAGCGTGTTTACAAACGTCGCTACCATCTCCTTATCAAGTAGAGGTGGCTCAACCTGAGCAGCCAATTCTCTCCACCGTTGTGCATATTCCTTGAAGGACTCAGTATCCTTCTTGGCCATGTTTTGTAATTGCAATCTATCTGGCGCACTATCTGTGTTGTATTTATACTATTTGACAAAGACGTCGGCCAAATCCATCCAGGAATGGATTCGAGATGGCTCCAAGTGTGTATACCAATTCAATGCTACCCCCGCCAGACTATCTTGGAAACAATGTATTAGCAATTTTTCATCATAGGCATAAACAACCATCTTTCTACCGTACATTGTCAGATGGCTTTTAGGGCATGTGGAGTCGTGATACTTTCTCTGCTGACATTAATGGATTAGGAGTTTACCTAATCGATTATTGTGAGTGTGTTTTCACTGCCTTGGTGCAGTACTCACAGTTAATCCATTAGTTAAATAGCTAATCAATCATGTTTGCACAAGCAAAAGTGTGATGGTTAATTACAACTGAATGCAGGCCTAATTTACATCTGATAATTTCATACTAATAGCCTAATGCACAACCTAACTAAAACAGGGCTATTTTAACCAAGTAGACATCATCAAAACCATCTTCATTTATAGGTGAAGTAGCTCCCCCTACCAACAAAAGTTAAATCAATTATGATAACTTAAGATAAAATCTCCAACTCTAAAGTGTTTAGGCTGATATATATACACTCAAATCACTCATGTAAACAAAGATTAAGAGGACTTCAGGTGGGATGTTATGGGAAAAAGTTAATGGTAAATAAATTTAGAGATAAATATATATATATATATATATATATATATATAAATGGGAACTAACAAATAGAAAGTTTTCCAATAAAATAATATATCTAACACAATTCTATTCAAAAAAAATCTATCTACAAAAAGTAAGAAAGCTAACGTGTCAAAATCTCCTAATTTTGAAATTTGAAAAAAAAATCTAAAAGAAAAACATTTCTCTCTCTTTTACTCTAACCCTCTGTATCCCATCGCCAACTTTCTTCTCTTTCATCCCAACCTCTTTAACTTCCTTCTCTCACACATTCAAACTCTTCAGCTTTTCTCTGTCTTCTGATTTTTCTCTCTCTTTCTCAGGCGCAGGAAACACCATGGTTCTTTAACTTCTTCTCTCTCTCTCTCTCTCTCTTTCTCACTCTCACACATTCAAACTCTTCAGCTTCTTCTCTGTTTTTCATTTTTTCTCTCTCTTTCTCAGGTGCAGAAAACACCATGGCTTTCACATATTCTTCATCTTCAAATCTCTTAGTATTTTTTTTTTCGATTCTTCATCTCAATGTTTTTCAGATCTCTGTTATTTTTTTTGTTTTATGTTTGTTTTTTAATTTTGTTCAGATGAATCAATTGAGTAGAATATTTGTCACGACCAAATTTCCTTTTTTTAACCAGATTTCTTTTTTTTTTCAGGGTTCTCAAGCAAACAATTGATCTTATTCTTATATTTTTTTCCCAGATTTCGTTTATTTTTTCAGCTTTCTCAATCAAACATTTCATCTTATTCTTATATTTTCTTTGATGTAAGTGATTTCTGCGTTGATGCTATCTTTTTTTTTACAGACTTCAAATGAAGATGAACAAAACATGCAAGAGTCTTAAAGACAAAAAATCTTTCAGTATTCTTCTCTGTCTTCTAATTTTTCTCTCTCTTTCTTTGTTTTGGAATTTTTTTTCAGATGAATGAACTGAGTAGAACATTGGTCGCGGCCATATTTCGTGTTTTTACCTAGATATCATTTTTTTCAGCTTTCTCAAGCAAACAGTTCATATTCTTCTTATATCTCGATGGATGTAAGTGATTTCTACGTTGATGATATCTTTTTTTTACAGGCTTCAAATGAAGATGAACAAAACATGCAAGAGTTTTAAAGACCAAAAATCTTTTAGTATTTTTCGCTGCAGATCTCTTTGTTTGTTCTTGATGATTTTCAAGTGCTGTTTTTCTGTGAGTTCTTCTTATTTTGGTTGGGTGAATGTTTTCAGATCTACTTTTCTTTGTTGACCAAATGTGTTGGATCGAGGTTTTTGTCTCAGATCTACCGTTGGATGGATTTGTTCTTCTCAGATCTACTGTTGGATGGATTTGTTCTTCTCAGATCTACTTTTCTTTTGGTTCATTTTTTCCTCTTATATTCTTGAGCACCTTCACGAGACTTAAAAATAGGTAATCACTTCTCATTTTTGTTGTTCTTCTACCTTATTGTGTTTCTTTCTATTATTTTTTTGTTTGATGCATATTTTTCTCTGATATCTACTTATTTTTGTTTTATTTTTTTGTTGGATCAATGTTTTCCTTTCATATCTACTTTTCTTTTGATACGAGATTTGGTGGATTTAGGTTTTTCTTTCATATCTATTTCTCTTTTGAATGGTTTATTTACTCTCAGATTTCTTTTTCCATGTATATTGTTCGATGAATTTTTCTTCTTCTTAGATCTACCTTTCTTTTGGTTGATGTTTTTCTCTGGGAGCCTTGAGCAACTTGACGAATACAAAAAAGGTAACAAAAATTCTGTTTTTTTTTCGTTCTTCTACCATCTTCTCATATCTACTTTGTTTTCTAGTATTATTTTTTTCATGGATATTTTTTTGTAATATCTATTTTTTTTTGGTGAATTTTTTCACATTTTCTTTTCTTTGTTGACAAAATGTGTTGGGTCGAGATTTTTTTCTCAGATCTACTGTTGGATGGATTTGTTCTTCTCAAATATACTTTTTTTGTTGATGTTTTCCTCTGAGATTTTTGAGGACCTTCACCGTACTAAAAGTAAGGTAACAACTTCTAATTTTTGTTGTTCTTCTATCATCTTCTCATATCTCATTTTTTTCTATTATTTTTCTTTTTTATGGATATTTTTGTCTGAGATCTACTTATTTTTGTTTTATTTTTTTGTTGGATAAATGTTTTGTTTTTAAATCTACTTTACTTTGTTGCATTTATCTGTTTGATTGGTGTTTTTTTCTCAGATTTACTTTGTTGTTCGTATTTTCGTTCTTCTACATAGTAAATGTTGAATCTTTTAATCTTTCACTCTTTGACGACGACAATAAAGGTATGTAAGTTTCATACTTTGGCTGATATTCTCTTCTTTTCTAAGATCTGATTGTTTGTTTTTCTAAGTTTTTATTCTTCAGTTTTGATTTAAATTTTTAATTTTTCAACATATTTTTAAATCTGGTGGATCGTTCTTTGAGACTACTTATTATCATTGAAGGTAATTAATTATAACTAAATGTACCTTTTGTATATTTAATAAGTCTAAATGTAATTATTTAATTCTTCATTTTTCATTTCTTTAATAATATTGAATTTATTTTACATTTATAATTATATATTTGCTACATTGTCTTTACCAAATCTTGCAAACATATAGATATATCAATGCACACTCACTACACCAAGTTTACTAGCTGCAAAGTTTAAAGGTTTCATTACAGTTCATTCACAAGAAAAGGTATGTATTTGACTTTAATAATCTTTTTTGGTCAAATAAGTACTTTGATATTTTTTTCCTTAAGCATTATCGAAGATACTTTAAAATTGAAATTAAAGTATAAAGTATTTTTTTATGACTGATTCAAATACGTGGATTGTAGAAAAACTTTTTTTATGTTTTAGGTAACTTTTGCATCTTCCAAAGCATACTCAAGTGTGAAAAGATAACAACAAATTTCTTCTCGCACACCTTTTGGCTGCAGCATGCAAAAGTTAATCATTTCCAAAACATTCAATGCTCTCTCGTGGTCTTCTCACACCAATTTTTTATTATTTAGGATTATTATTTTATGAGTTGTATTTTGCTATTTTAATTTTAATATAAGAAATATAATTATTAATATTTGACATTTGTTGTTTACTATTTAATAATAATGTATAATAATATATTACATGATTCAATTTAACTTAATTTAATTCAATTATATGTAAACACTTTTTTTTGGATGCAATAATGATATATGCAAGTAATAATATATGCAATAGAGATAGAGATGTATATCCGAAATAATGTTCAATCTTTTAGAATCCTACAGAACATTTGAGATTAGGAATTATCACTAAAAATAGCGTAAAGTAAATATTTTTCAATACCAAAAAGACATACTTATTTTTTTCAATGATATTTTTTGTATACTAATAATCATAATAATAATAGTAACGATTAATAACAACAATAAGAATAACCAATAGTACTGATAACAGACATTTTAAGATTAACAAATAAACATATATTTATACTTATTAATGTCATTGGTGATTGAAGATTTATTTTTATTATATAATCAGTTAATCTTTATTGTATAATTATTTAAATATAAATATTGAGCTTCAAATTTGTTTGACTTATATATTGATATTTATTTCTTTAATTAATTTTGGCAAAATTCAAAACTCAGTGTTTAATAGTTTAATAAACTAAAAATTTTGACTTTAGGATTTGAAATTAGCATTTTGTATTATTTGGTGACATTTTAATCTTTTATTTATTTTTATTTAGGCATTTTTATTTTATTTATTAAAATTATTAATTGAATTTGTATTTCAATAATTCAAAAGTCCAATTTCAATTTATATTGGTAACTGAAAAGTCCAACTACATGTCAAACCCTCACATCTTGGTAAGTGTAGTCCGCATTTAATTGTTATGTTAACTCATTCCTTCTTCATGCTTTGGAAGAAGGCATAGATTTTTTCTTTTTCAAAGTTGAGTGTAACGAAATTAGCATCGCCATCAAAGTTCTTTATAATAAGTTGTAATTGGAAAATGTGATATTTTTTTTCTTTAATTTTCCAGATTATGAAAATATGGGTTTGAAATACTTTGCTTAATGATTAATGCTCAAACATTGTTAATGAAAGTAATATAATGAAAATTAATTAATATTTGAGACTTTAATTTTATTCTCACCAAGCATTAATTCACACAACATTAATTGTCACTATAAGTAATTCATTTTTTATGGTGTTAATGCATTGAAGCATATCAACGGCCAAATCCACAATAAACAAGAAAATTTTGCGTATTTATAATGCATTATTATTATTTATTATGAAGACCAACAGTTTTGTGGGACCAAATGTCTATTTTGAGATTCTCAAATGGTAAAGTTTGTTGTCAAAGTGCCAATGAAAAAGTTTTCACATTGTAAAACTTCTTTGTTTTAGCACTAGAATGCAATCAACAATAAAAATTTTCTTTCTACAAAATATTTGCATTGGATGGACATCCCTAAAATAATAAAATTTATTATTTTTGGTAAATCTATCATCTTAGCATTTGTTTTTTTATCTTTCACAAATCCACAAATACTTAATGTGCCATTTTCGTTGTATTGTTGTCTTTCAACATTTCTTCTTCCTCATTTCGTGTAAGATCCAAAATACTATATGCGACAATGATGTTAGTAAAAGTTTAGTTGATGTTGCCAACTTTCAAAATAAAAAATCAAGTTTCAATGATGTTATCCAATTTTCCTTCTAGCCAAGTAATAGAAACCTACTTTGCATCTTCAAAAAAGCCATAAAAATAATTCTTGCATAATTTCAACTATAATTTCAACTATCTTCTTCAATAGTAAAGATCTACTTTCTATCTTCCCAAAAAAATTAATTCAGCATACCAACACCACTACTACAAAGTTTTTCGTTTTCCAAGACTACTCTCACCAACTTTTCACCTTCCTTTTCCAACACTTATCTTCTCACTTATCAAAGTCAATTTTTTGTCTTCTAACACTTAACTTTTCATCTTCTTCTTTGAACAAAGCAATTAATATTTTGGGTTTTGGTGTCATAATGCACTGCAAACACACATCTTCCAATTATGTGAGCATCAATTATCAACGTGAGCAATTATGCTTTGTGGGACTCAATGCAGTGCCAAATACTAATACGTCCCCAAGTTTGAAGTTTTAATTGAATTTGTCTTTTAAATTTTAGGTGACTTCCTCAAGAAGTTTTGTAAAGTTGTCATAATTACTTAGTACTTCAAATCACCATGACTTTATTTTATCTTTATATATAACATCATTACTTTATTTTATTTTTATTCTTAATTTAATTTTCTTATTCAAATATTTAGCTACTTTCTTCAAAAAGCTTTGGTAAAGTTTTTAAAGTGACATTGGCATTCTTACTTTTAATCTTCCACAGATATATTTTCTTCATTATTTCATTGGACGAAAATAATGGAATTTCATCTCACTATTTTACTGGAAGAAGGTATGAAATTCATCTCTGAACAAAATATACATTGATACCAATGTTTACTTTTCTTTGACAAATAAAGTCCCATTTTGGTTGTACTATTATGTTCAACAAAAGTACTCCTTTTGTATGGTAACCAAAAAGATTTTAAATTAAGAGCATTCCGAAGCGAAGTAGGTTTTTTACCATTATGTCAAATAGTTGATGTAGTATTATTATTTTATTATTATATAATGTATATATTTAATAAAGGTTTTGGAAACTGAAACGATAGTTTTGTTTAATTAATTTCACTTGAAAAAAATTTCCTTTTTGATTGTTAACAATGAGGTATCCTTAATGGTACGTGGAAGAAATTCTATAGGAGAATTTACAATCATTTTTGTTTCCTATTTTTGTTATAATTTTGTTTCATTTCATTATTTCTTATAAAAAAATCACTTTTCTCTATATTTTTGTGTTATATATTCAAAGATATGGACTTCAAAACTAAAGCATAAAGAAATTTACAAAAAAAAAATGAATAATTATGATTTTAAGCCAACAAATATTTTGTGGCGAGATCTTGGAGAAATTTTTTCTTTGGGTGAAATGTAGCTACATTCAAACAACAACTAAGGTAGTTCTCAAAAATTTTGAACAAAAAATTAAATTTATATTAAATTAAATTTAAAAAATACATTAATAGTTATTATTTTATGACTTCAGATGTGTATTTTTTTGACATCAAATAAATTTTTAAAAAATTTAGAATTTCTATCTGTTTCTTTCCTGAAAAAATTAATTTTTATTATATTAGGTTCTTAAAAACAAATATTCAATTTTTTTTTTTACATAAAGAAAGCTATAAGTTAATTATTGTATTAAAATTCTTATTATTTATGATATTCTTTTAGGAAATCGATCTAAGCTTCTACATTAATTTATAATTTTTTTAATATTTTATCGTATATATTTATTTGTATTCATGTTTTATTTTTTTTTTATATTTAAATTTTATTGTTACGTTATTATGAGTTTGGAATTTTTATATTATTTTTCGTAAACAAAAGATATTATAAATATGTTTTTTTCTATATAAGATTATTCAATTGAATATTTTAAATATATTGTATTTACATATATCGTATAAATATCGGTTTTCTTTATTTTATATATTTAAAAAATACATCTAATTAAATCTATGTGATTTTTTTTTATTACAACTTATTGTATAGCTAAAATTAAGGAGGCCAGATTTATTGTTTCACTTGACGTACCTGTGTATAATAATTTTTTAATACTCAAATCAAATACATACTTAGACATGTAAAAAAAATCCATCTAAAAATTATTAAATTCAAAAAAATTAGGTTTACAATCATTTTTACTATTCCGCCAACAATCATTCTATTTATAATAAGACCAATTCTTCTACCACTACCAACATTCATGAAACAAACCAATAGATCCAAAATCGATTAAAAAAATAATTATAAAAAAAAAATTATAAATGGATCACTGGAAACTCAACTAATCAAATCATGCAACCCAGATGAAAATCGACTTATCTTATCCGTATTAGTAAGGAGACAAAATTTTAGATTTTTTAAAATTATAATGCCTGGATAAACATTTCTTTCTCAAAGACATCAAAACACCATACTGATGAATTCTATATATATATATGAAAAAAAAGAACTCTAGAAGAAAAAAAAGGTACAAAGTAAATGTTTTTCCAAATATAGTAATAATTATATTAAATATAACTTTAAAAGAGAGAGTTTTCAATATAATTTATGTTTATAATTTCAGTTCAGTATTAATTGGTATATTATATTATTAATAATATAATTCATTATTATATTTAATATTACTATAAAAATAATATTATCTATTTTTAATTAATTTGTTATAAAAATAACTGCAATTAATTATTTAATTTTTTCATATTATTAAACTTTTTATTAAATATTCTATTTATAACTATACATAATTATCTATTTAAATAAAATTATATAAAGAAATTAATTATATTGAAATAATAATAATTATTTGTATTATTATTAGTATTTTATTAAAATTAATATTTTTTATATATATATATATATATATATATATATATATATATATATGATGGGGATAGCTAATGATGTACATCCTCCACTTGTTCAAAATATCATTTTTCAAACTATTCTAAAGCTCTTTTATCTTCTAACATAAGGACACATGATCATAAATATTTTTTATTATAATATTTTTGTTTTTAATAAATCAATAATAGCAAATTTAATTTAAAATTATGTTAAAAAAATGATAAAATTATTTTTTATTTTATTCCTTCTCTTAAATTAATTAAGTTTCAAACTCAATATTTTAAATTAACTATTTTATATTACCTTTTTCCATTATTTTAATTTTAATTTATTTTTACTTTACATTTTAAAAAACAAAAAATAATCAGAAAAATCCTAAACTGTTCAATTTGAGAAAATAAGTTCTAATGAATCTATTGTTAAAAAATTATAATAGACTTTTGTTGATTTTTTTTCTAAATTTGTGAACCTCCAAATGTTATTCACGAAATCTGACCCTACTCATTTTTCACAAGTAAATGCGTGACGGAGACAACATAGATCGATTCGTCAAGGGGTATTGGGGCTTTTAGTAATTTAAGTGATTTAAACTCAGACCCGCTTATCACGGAATACAATTATTATGAATTATACTCCATCAGATCTTGTAATGCACACAAAATATTTCAGATGTAAATCAACCAAATATGTGAAGTTTTACAATATTTTTCATAAAATATAGGAAAAAAGTGTATATTTAATTTAGGCACAAAACACAATTTTTGAAAATAATTTAAAGACGAAAAACCATATTTAATCTTAATAGTAAATAACAAAAAACTTCACTAATCAGCAGTAATTAGTGTTTACACTGCTATTAGTGGTGCTCTAATATTTTTCCTTTGCAAACAGAAAACAATTATCCTGCATCAGTTGGTTAAAATTTGATACTAAATATAACAATAGCCACCATTTAAGACAAAATGGCAGTGATATCAATGGATATGAAATATTGGAACTGAGGCTTCAACTCCACCAAATTTGAAACAAAAAGTTATGTCATGTTCATAATAAATTAAAAGAGAATTGAAATGAAACTGCAAGAAATCCTACAGAATATATGGAAAGTGCTAAAAGTTACTAGTGTATATGAATAACATATCCTCACTTATTATCAAAAATAAAAAGAAAAATTCCCCCCAGAAAAAATGCTTTACCACATCCCTTCAGTTCGAAGAATGAAAAGAGAAAGCTTTATTTCTACAATTTCCACTGCATTTGCTGTAGTGACAAGCCCTCTTAGAAAATTGTCAAGGTAACTCGGTTCAAGATGACTCTAAACTTTTGACGAAATTTTTAGTCTGTATCATAGAAAAAGATATATGTGAGCAGAAGTATACACAAATTCAGCAGTTGGAATTTAGAAGATAAACTGAATCTTGGGAGAGTGCATGTAAGAACAAGCTCAACTCAGTTACTTTACTTTGACAAACTTCCATAGAAAAACTTCAAGAAAGATAAGAAAAATGAGTTATACCTGTTCTAAGGTTAGAAACATGATCACATTCCAAGATCCTAGTCGTCCAAAATTTGGAAGGAACCCTTTATAAAAGGCCATTGGTCCCTGGAAAAAAAAAACATCAAATTGCACAGATATATCAGTTTTTATGAAGGATACACATGTACAATACAACTCCTTGTTAAAAAAACACAGACATGTTACATTATAATGAAGCAAATCAACAAGGATTGAGAGCATATAAGCTAGGTAAGAAATGAGAATGTCTTAAAATATGTCAGACAAGTAAAAGTGGCAAAGTAAACAGTGGAAAGCAACTTACATCATTTTTCAATGTTTTGATAAAACAATCAAGGGTGTTCTTGTAACTAGAATCTCCCATCATTCTGGACTTAACCTGCACAAACACCAGAATAGAATGAAGAGAGGACAAGAAATTAAAGCAAACAATAAGCATACACATGAAGGAAGCTCACTTGGTCACCTCACAACCAAATTGAAGAAAAAGAAAATTATACACATCCACCCCCAATGGATCTTAAATTGATCAGCTCTCAATATATTCCAAATAAGCTTTAAAAGTTTACTACTTCTACCATATTCTAATCATCCAGGGATTCATGGTTCATCATGGTGGAACATGGAATATCAAGTGCAAAATTCATATAAAATTGAAACAAGTATTAACCACAGCGTATACAATGTGGATGCAATGATAAATAAAAAACCGAATCAATCACAGATATTCATTGGTAGATTCTAAAACATTACCACATCTACTGGGGAGCCAATACAGACGGCAAAAAACCCTGCCCCAAGACCAGCAAGGAGATGAGTTACAACATTGTCAGTGAATCCTGGAATTTTCAAAATAGTCTGCATAAAAGAAAATACATAGTTATTTCCAAAACTAAAAGAAGGAAAAAATTTTGCTCCATAGTGCTAGTCTCAAGTCACATAGAATTTACCTGTTTCACTTGATCATAGCTGGCTAATTCAGCAGCATTGATGATACCATTTCTTGCTATATTGGGGCCAAGACCAGTCCAAAGAGCCCCCACTCCTTCCTGTGTGTTATATTGATTTAGATCATAAATAATCACAAAGAATAATGAACCAAATACATTCTTTTTCTTTAATTACTTATATTGGGAAGCACAGACCTGTCTCACAATTGTTGAATAAGCATTTAAAGATCCAGAGTAGCGCCTGGGAACACCAGGAGCTAGTTTTCCTTCTGCTTGAAGTCTGACTTTCACAAGATCAGTTGGATTTGCCACTGCAATTGCCACGGCACCTGTTGCCAAGAAAATTTGCAGGAGTTCATAATTGGGTTATAATGATGAACACTTATAATTGGGTTATAGTGATGAGTATTTACATAGGAAATAGCACAATTTCATGCTAAAAAAGTAAATCAAATATAAAATAGCACTTGTACAAATTATTCCCACAATTTGCAGCATTGAGCTTTACCAGTTGTGAATCCAGCAAGAATTTTCTTTGACAATGGAACATCTCCAACATGATCCTTCCCCACATACAAAGACTTAACCTGTAAACAACCCATGTATTTACAACATATAATAACACAAGAAAGCATAGATATAAACTAAAACAAGCAAACAAATTTCAGCATGAGATTCAAAACTCACAGGCTCATATAACCCAATTCTCAAACCTCCGTACACACATTGACGATGCAACCCTGGCACAATTCCCTTCCAGAGTGCTGAAAGACCTTCTTCCCTTGCAATGGTACCAACTGTTCCCAGCATACCCTTATATTTAGGTACGGATATTACATCACCAGCTGCTGCTTGTTTCTGAAGCTGAAGCCTAACTTTGGCAGTGTCCAACGGAATAGTACACACCTATTTCAATATCCAGAGTTTATTGACAAATCTAAGCAAATATCTGCAATTAATTGAGTACTTTGCAAAGCAGTAAGGGAAGAGCAAATGAACAGAATGAAAAAAACACACTAAAAAATGAGTCACGAGTATATACAACAAAGCCAAATCAATCTCTACTGATCGCAACTCATGACCACAATCAACATATTGCAAGAAGACTATTGTGTGAACTTTAACTAATGCAAAAAAAAAAAAAAAAAAAAAAATTTTTTTAACCAAAAAATAAAAAAACAAAAAACAAAAAAAAAAAAATAAAAAAAAAAATAAAGAAAAAATTTAAAAAAAAAAAAAAAAAAAAAAAAAAAAAAAGATTTTTCACGCATGAGATCATTCAGAAAATTATTCAATTTTAATATGTAATTCTTTTGTACTGCCAAAAGTTCTTACACTTAACAGCTAGATCTGAATTTGGTATTTCGATGCCACAATTGGAATGAGGGAACAAAAACAAGTTCTTTCTTTAGGAGTTTAAAAATGAATTGGAAAAGAAACAATTCAAAAAGTGGAATACTGAAATGGAGCAAACTCAAGGGTAATGGAACACCATTCCATTATTAGTCCTGGTAACCATGAGAAAAAATATTACTCCTTCCTTTTCTGCCCATTCCAACTTGTTCCATTAGATTACATTAATAACAAAACATCAAAAGTTTATCACTGTTTCCGATTCAAACAAACATTTTGTTAGACATACAAGCCATCAAGGAGGGAACAGCTGTCATTCATGTTGATCATTGAAAAACAAACAGCTTGGGAGGCATGCATTTCATCATTTCATCATTTCACGGTCAAAATCTACCAGCATCACCATTGACTAACAATACAAGCTTAATCCTTTTAGATGAAAAATTTCAAAAACATGACCCCATCAAATCCACATTTAACAAAAAACCAATTTCAGAAAATCACTATTATCCGAGAAGTAGTTGTCAAACCATCACTTGGACATGCAACTATTACTTGTACACAGAAATTGAAAACTGGACTCCAAGTTCACAAAAACATTTACTTTTTATGAATTAGATACTTCCTTGGTTAATAAATATTGAAAATATCCAATAAAGATACTTGAGACAATTGATGTATCCATGCATGATAGTGTATCACCACCAATGGTTTGTTACACAACAAAAGAGAAAAAAAAAAAAAAAACACAAAAAAAAAAAAAAAAAAAAAAAAAAAACTCAATAATAAGAAATCCACCAGAGTTAGGATGCAAATCAGATCCATTGCTACTACTACTCCATGCCATTAACATAAAGGTCGCACCTTTCATTAAATCATAATAAAAGAACGAATCCCCAGAAACAAAAAATGAAAAAACGGAAAACCCAGATAGAGTGTTGTTTATGACCTCAGCAAAACATGCAGAGAAAGCACTGCTGGCAAAGATTTTGCCGAAGGAGAGGTCGGATTTGGACTTAGAATCTGCTACCATGATGTTGTGTGATTCTTAGGAAAGGAACCAAGGGTTGCGTATGCAAATTTGAGACCTTCCCTTTGATCCCTTTTGAAAAGAAAGAGATCAAGCTTGGTTCCTCCGAATGGAAAAATGTTCTCAAATTCTCTGTGTGATTTCTAAGTGAGAGAATGCAATGCATGTCGTTTCTTTCTCTCTTCTTTAATGCCTGCGATTAGCGTCCCCAATGACTGTGGGCTGAGTCAGAACAGGGAGTGGTCGAATTTTGATAAGAATGGGATATTGGTTTTGGGTTTAATTGTGTTGATTAAAGTTTTAAGTAAAATTAAAATGTATATTTAGAGTTAACGAGGTTCCCTTAATTTAAATCCAAGTTTACAATACAAAAATTTTAAAAATGCAAATTAGTTTAGACATATTCTAATTTTAGTTTATAGAAAATAAAAATAGTTTTTGTTCTGTAAATGAATTAACTTGTTGAAATAAATATTTGCTCATTAATGTAAATGTAAACTACTTCTTTTATTTTTATTTATAACACATTTTTCAACAAATTACCTCTTTCCTTTATAATTCTTTTCAAATAATTTGTAAGATGTAGAATATTAATTATTTTCTTAAAATATTTTTAATATCATAAAGTATTATTAATTTTTTAATGATATCAGTTATATATATATATATATATATATATATATATATATATATATATATATATTTTTGTGTGCATACTCGTACATCATTATTTATGTTGAAAACATATATATATATATTTTTTTATATAACGTGCTTAAAAAAATTATATGCACCAAACATGTCTATCATCACTCATGAATAAGTAATGTATTTCATAAAATATTTCTAAATATCAAGATACATGTACTGTATGTACACAAAATTTGATGGTTTTACATATAAAAAATATAATAAATTTAAAAAAAGTTATATATATATATATATATATATATATATATATATATACACACGAGTATCTTTT
>Ga0214545_1009680_pt1 | contig 14512 bp, 9 predicted proteins | sample CNSS4metaG_FD_160064 | JGI IMG/M metagenome (GOLD analysis project Ga0214545, IMG submission 160064) | Root nodule microbial communities from cowpea collected in UCLA plant growth center, Los Angeles, California, USA - CNSS4 | ecosystem: Host-associated > Plants > Roots > Nodule | place: USA... | reverse complement strand
TTAGTACCCAAATTTTTTAAAATGATCCAATTTCGTCCTTTTCTATTTGAGACCAAATTAGTAAATAAGCTTAATTATAATTTATATAAACATGTTAAAATAATTGTTTTGAATTTATACATCAAATTACTATACCTAAATATTCAAATTATTTTATTTTTTACAAGTGTAAAAAATTTCATGTATAAAAAATTACAAAGGTTAAAATGAAAAAAATAAAATAATTTAAGTATTTAGGTGAAATGATTTGATGTATATATATTATAAAAAGTTATTGTAACATGTATATATAGGTTGTAATTAAGCTTATTTACTAATTTGGTCTCAAATGGAAGATGACGAAATTGAATGATTTTAAAAAATTGGGGTACTAAATTGAACCAAAAATTTAAATTGGGGTACTAAATTGAAAACAACTATTACACTGCCACGTGTCATGCTTGTAAGCTACCACGTGGCACGATGATAAACTGACACGTGGCAGTTTTTTAAATTTTTTGAAAAAAAAAATAATTTTTTGAAAAAAAAAAGTTAATTTTTTGAAAAAAAATAAAAAATAAAATAAAAATTTCATGGCTTGACACGTGTCCTGTACGGACACGGTGTTAACTCCAACTTAACGGAGAGGACCAAATCGAACCTCTTTAGAAAATTGGGGTACCAAATTGAACATTCCTAAAATTCGGGTACCACATTGAACTTTCCGAAAAAGTTTGGGTACCAAATGTGTATTTATACCTAATAAAAATAACTACACAAATTTTCGGTTAACATAATTTTAGGAATACAAACAAATCGTAGGTCATTTAAATGTTAATCTTATAAAATAAATTTCATTCTAAAGAAGATTGGCAACCACTTGCCTAAGCACATACTTATTATTTCGAAGATCTGAAAACAAATTATTTTACACTTAAAACTTAAGAAATAACAAATGGAGAATGATATTTTGACATTAAGAAATAACATTATTTTTTTAAAATACAAATTAATTTTTGTTAAAACTAATTTAGTCTTATAAGAAAGTCAACGAAAACACAAAATAAAGGAAGATGGGGTTACCAATTGTTGATCATATATGAGAAACTAGATGCAAGGAACAGCAATGTTTCTCAAATGTTGGGGCTTCTGCCATTCGAAGCACACAAGTTCATGTCAGTATACGACAATAATAGAAGAGCTGTGCCATCGGTTCTCTCTCACCGATATTAGGAAATCAACCAACAACTTTGATCACAAGAGGCTAATTGACCGTGGAGGTTTTGATATCAAATATAAAGGCTGTTTTCAGCATGATGGTTCTGATTATACAGTCACTATAAAGCGATTTAATGGGGATGGGCCTCAAATATGGAACATGTTCACGAATGAAATAGAGTTGCTCTGCCAGCTTCGTCATCCTAATTGTGTGTCTCTTATAGGATTCTGCAACCACAAGAAAGAGAAGATTGTGGTGTACGAGTACATGTCCAATGGATCTCTGCATCGACACCTACAACGTGGGGAACTGTCATGGAAGAAGAGGCTAGAGATATGCATAGGAGCAGCTCGTGGATTACACTACCTACATGCTGGAGCCAAGCGCACCATCATTCACTGTGACTTCAGTGCTAAAAGCATTCTTTTAAATGATGACATGGAGCCAAAACTCGCAGATTTCAGCTTTTGTCGACAAGGAGCACCTTCTCTGTCAAAACCAAAACCAATTAAAGTAGACTGTATTTGGGGTAAATTTTTATATTTTGAACTTTCTGCAATGATTTTTGTTAGTTAAATTAAGGTTTTCGACCACAAAAGAAAACTAGAGAAAAATAGAAGAAAGAAACTCTGTTTAGAAGTGTAAGATATTGTAGAAGTTATAGTGTTAGACGCACTTAACTACTATATGATAGTCTAGCCTCAAACTCCAAGAAAACGCAGTCTTAATATTACTACAGGCACTTTAGTAGACAGTTTTCCATGCTATTTATTAAAAGATATGATTTTGAATTCATGTTCACAAAACTAAAATAATACTTTCACCAATAGGTACTTTAAGCTACATGGCTGGGGAGTATGCCGTGCACGGTATAATCACGGACAAATGTGATGTTTACTCATTTGGTTGGGTTCTGGTAGAAGTTGTGATTGGAACGACATACCTTATAACAGAAGAACCTGGTAGGCCTGTTGAGGATATAATTGATAAAAATATCAAAAGGAATATTGCGCCAGAGTGTTGGAGAGTCATTGTAGATATCATACAAAGATGTGTGAAGAATGATCCTGATGAGAGGCCAACAATGGGTGAAGTGGAGGTTGAACTTGAGCATGCTCTGTCATTGCAAGAAGGAGCAGATATTGCAAACACCAATGGTGACTATACTCTATTGTCCAAAACCATTATTAACCAAGACTTGTTATCGGGGTCAGAGAATGCTCTGTCGTTGAGGGAAGAAGACATCACAGACGACAGTGATTTAGAGGACTTGCTTCGTTAGTTATTTGGTGAGTTAAAATAAAAGGGAAGCATGCAAATAATACAAGTAAATTAGACAGCACTGCTTTCTCAAAAACATGAAGGGTACACGACTCATCAAATTATACATTTCCCATTCTGAGATGATCGCACTTCTTTGAGATATCTCCACCTTCTGTGGCTATATTTGTTTTTAGCATCTTTTTTCTTTCGTATCTAAAGCTGTTATTCTAGTTATAATCATAAACTAGTTTAGATTTGAAAGAGAATTAATTCTTGCTTGAGCCAATATAATTCTTACTCTTCCTGTTTATTCATAAAACTGAGATATAGAACTACAAGACAACTGTATAAAAGAGATCTGCCTTAAATTTTCGCTGTCCATTCTTAGAAAAAATAGGTGACGACTTTAATTAATACAGATCAATAGAAACAGAAAGCTTTAGAACATTGTACAGAAATCTGGTTTTACGATGAAAGTGAGCAAAGATTTGAATTCACCAAAAGTAGGACTCTATTTCGTAAAAAGTCTGAAAGAATGTATGTATCTCAAGTTTCCAGAAAAATATCAGTACTAATTCTCATAAGATATGAATAGAAAAATATCAATAGATTTGAAAGTGAGCAAAGATTTGAACTTTAATCGATATCAATAGAAAAATATCAACCTTCGGGGCATAAGACAATTCTCATAAGATATGAATATGAATGAAATTTTTTCAGTCAAGAACGCCAATTTCTGTGAGGTGCTCTTCCAAAATGGTACTGAACTTCTTCATTTGAATCTTTTGAAGTGCTAACCCAACTTCAATTCGACCTTCTGTGTCCCTACAGTCAGAAAGGGAAATTGATCCAGAATTATCTACCTGAACCACTTCACTCTTCTCGGGCTTTCCCCACCCGAAGTCAGTTTCATACGCTTTCAGACTTGGTGAGCCTGCAATTATTGTCATGTGCTTCCCCAACGTGGCAAATTCAGTAAAATTTGTCATCAATGTTTCAGCCCCTTCAAATGTTCCTCGTTGCAAATGTCTAACTTCACTACCAATAGCGATGGCTGCCTCCAAAATACCGTTTCCTCCAACAAGCTTGCTCCTCTTGACTTCAGCATTGCCACAAACCAAACAATTTCCAAAGTATTCCAATGGAATTGAAAATTCAGGAAGATTACGACAATCTGCCATGAAGGCCAAGATGTAGGACTCATCATTATTGAAAAGCACAGTACCAGCCTTAATCTCTTCTGATTTCACCTTACAAACCCAAATCAGAGAACATGTCACCACAAAGGTTGTTAAGTGTGGTAATTCTAGACCATGACTTTTGCATTTAACAGAGACCCATTTCTTGAGTTTCTCAACATGGTCATGACTCAAGACAAAAGTGTGACGCAGCATGTCAGTAGGAACATCGCGTATTTCACCCTTGGACTCTACATTTTCCGGTAAAAAGTTCAACAATTCTTGCAAGAAAATGTGCTTTAGACCTTTCGGGTCTTGAATGATGTCCCTGTTGTGCAATGGCATAGCAAGGGAAGCGGAAGCCAAAGTCAAATCTCCATTGGACTTACAAACAGAGGCCCAGAATTTCATGAAGTGATGAAAAGCTCTTCCATCAGCAGCCGCGTGTCTGAAAGTGATGCATATGGCGAAGCCAGAATGGGGCATAACAGTGACCTGAATGGACATGAGAGGGATCAAAAAAGTGCCATCTTCTAAGGTTTGTGGTGGGGGCAAGACAGGGACAAAAGGGTGCAAAGCTGTGACATTTTTTGGGGAATCGGAGACAAGGGTGGTGAAATCTGCTGAGGACTCAGCAACTGTGAAGGAGAGAGAATTAGGTTGTGTGAAGAGGATGTGAGGGGGGTTTGGCTTTGGAGGGAAGACAAGGTTGGAAGAGAAAGGGAAGAAGTGTTGGAGAGTGAGGGAAAGAGAGTTCTTGAGAGTTGGAAGGAGAGTTTGGAAGAAGTGTTGGGTGGAATAAGGGAAGTTATAGAAGAAGATACGTTTGAGAGGGGGACAACATAGCCATGGAAGATCGAAGAAAGTGAGAGGGAGAGAGGTTGAAGGAACAGAACCTGGTGGAGGACTAACTTCACACTGATCTATCACCTTCACTGTGTGAGCCATGGATCACAGGGTGGAACTTCGATGTGAATGTGTGAATTCACAGATAGACAAGAACAAAGATAAGAATGACAGAGACACTGCAATAAAAGAAAGATATACATCGAAACTTCCACCATGAAGTTGAGTAATCCAATTTGCAATTGAATCTTAATTCGTTTTAATGTTTTTTCTTTTCTTGCAAGTTTTTATTTTTTAATCAGATTCGTCTGATTTTCGTTGAATAACTAAATTTTATTTTGATTTACTTAATCATTTGGCTCCTTTCTAGCTACAGTTTCTGACAGCTGATGTCTGCTATTTTTTTTTAATTAGCATTAAATGAAATAAATTATTAACCAATTGTTAATTTATTTTTTAAAATAATGAATAAAATAAATGTAAGAAATCTAATAAAATAATATAAGAAATCATAATCAATTGTTTTGAATTTTTCTTGTCTTTCTTTATGAAACTCTTCTTTTATTGTCTTCTATATTAATATTTTTTTTATTAAAATTACTAGTTACTATTTAATTCATAAATAATAAATATTATAAATATTTTTTCTCCCTTATTAAAACTTCAGCAATAAAGAACTTAATTTTAAAAATTAAAATTGTACTTGTATTTTTTTTTTCATACATTAATTACTTAGAGAACTTTAAAAAAAAAATAGCATTATAATATTATTAATTAAATTAACCAACTTTATTAAAAGTGTGAATGCGTCATCAATTTTAATCATTTCGGAGTATAAAAAGTATATGTCGTTTATATTCCTTGTTACTTATTATATTATTTTAGCATTACAATATATAAAATAATAATAACAAAAATCTAAAAAAACAGTTCTTGGAAGGACGAGTCTTGATTTGTTTTGACATTCTATCTTTTTAACCATCCACAACCAAGTTTTAAAAGAATATTTAATCATTAAAACTGGCTTAGGACAACTTATCCTACCACAGAAGCTGTTTATCTTCGTTTTTCTACCATTTGCTCCTCCATGGCTTTTCTGTTTTGTTGGAAAATTCCTCAGAGTTAAAGGAATATAACAGAGCATGGATAGCTTGTTTCTTAGTTATATTCAAGAACAAGAAAAACTATTCCACAAATAATATCTCAGCTGCTGTGAGCTATACTCATTGCATGCTTGTAATAATAAAACCTATTACCATTTTAAGCACATAAAATTTTAACAATATGTAAATAATTGTATCTGCAATAACTTCTACCGTCTGGGGTAAATAAAATTTAAAAGTTCAAATTTATTTTACATTTCTTTACAATACATCTAATTGCAGGTGTTTATTTCCTTCACATTATTTCCTTCCCTTCCATAATACAGTATCCAAGCCAATACTATAAAAAAAATACCTCAAATCCAATATAACTAATAAAAAGAATGATACAATTCATTGTATACTTGGAATGTTTCTATATTTATATCCAGCAGGTGTTTGATGAGAAATCGTTAGCATAGGTTTACTGCAAAAGTTTAACTCTCAAGTCAGACTGATAAATGTTGAACAGTCACTCCAATGCTGAAGAAGTAGCCGTGCAGGGTTATTAAGCTATTGTGTGCTTAGCCAACATCATCATCCTAATCTTGGTTAATCAATCAGTAAAATACAAGCTTTCAAATCAATTGTTTCTATTCATCTTTTGCGCATACGCGTTCTGCACAAAGAAAAAATTGAATTGAAATGCTTTTAGGTTAGCTATATATGTATACAGAAAACAGATACAATGATAAATGAGGATTCATAGTTAAGCATATTTGTTCCAAAGTCGATAACCAGTAAACTCATAATAGATGCTGCAGCAGCAGAAAAAAAGTGTAACTTATTCAATAATATGCAAATGAAATAAGCATGAAAAAGGGAATCAAAAGAAAAAATGCATGCAATCGGAAGATCAACTATGTAAAGTAAAGTATGATTCCCCTTTGTTAGAGAAACTTAAAACAGATAGCTTCTTGTCAAGAACATGTAAATAGATCATTTATAAAAGCCAAAGTAGTTATTACTTAGCATATATAATAAGAAACGTGATGACCAAATCTTTGGCAACATAAAGGAATACTAAGAAAGCCTCTATACTGGAAAGTGTTGATCAAAAGGAATACAGTTCAATAAAAAGGGCAGAGGGAATATCTTAATAAACATTACGTGAACCATTAAAATAACTTTTTAAACTATATTACTTCAACAAAAATAAGGTTTTTTAGGAGAACTCAATGATGTAAACTTATCCACATGGGTGACCACCTGGTAGGCTAAAGTTTGGTTGTTCTATGATATATGGGCATTTTGGTAGAAAGGGAATGCATGTGACCCTAAATATGTCTCTCTCTCTTCCTTGCCAATGTTCTTAGATAGGATTGTGTTAATGTCCTCTCTTTTGTTATTTGTTCATGTTGTTCAAAAGGAAGGAATTCCTATTGCTGATATGAAAAAATATTGGACAGCTTTGCAGTATGATGCATTTTTTAACTACTCTAGCATACTATTTTCTTTTCTATTTTCTTCTGTTCAGGAGGGATTTCTTATGTTCCCTCCAACTCTACTTTCTCAAATATATTGTTCTTCCACAATTTGAAGAGTCAAGAACATTCTACTGTAACTAAAATTTATCTTTTCTACTGTAACTGCTTTTACTATCAGTTTCACTTCAGTTGCTCTCTCAAGTGCAACATTGGAAGTAAGAGGGGATCTAAATATAAGTACTAGGACAATGACGTTATATGTCATTAACTAAATCATTCATTATACCATAGCTTAAGTTGAAAAATTATTCCAATATTTGCTAGCACAAAACCAGAAAACACAAACAGATAATACACATAAAAACAAGTACACATACACATAAATAAAATGTAATAACCAGAGAGGAAGAGTTTCTTACTCAGATACTCATATGTCAATATCATTGAAGTGCCCCACGCTGACATGCTAAAGAATCTTGGGCCAAACCCTCTATAAAAGCCTTTCCAACCATCTTCGTTCATTAAATCTTTCGCAACTTGTTTTATAGAGATTCTATTTTCATGACCCATTACCTGGAGTGCAGAACTAGCCACTCAGAAAAGAATAAATTGGTGGTAATTGGAACAAAAAGTATTTTGTTAAGTTAAATGAAAAAACTATGTTCATGAATTGAAATGTTCATTTCATTCTATCATTCTCCCTTTTTAGTCTTCTTGTGGAGAATGAGGGTGCAATCTACCATTCACCATAATAGTTCAATGAACTAATTCTGTGCATACAATGAAGCTGTAAGTGTATTATTATCTCTTCATCTTTACAATCTAAAGAGAAGATGATATGCACATAAAGAGAAGATGATGAGAGCCAAGAAAAGATTGATGAACAGAACTATACAAAAGGAGAAAAACCTGCTATGGGGGTTGTAGTGATCAGTGAGCACAGAAAATAATGAACTAAAAACAGAAATTAATCTGTTCAATGAAATTATGCAAACCTGTAATCGTGTCTTGATAGTATCCAATGGGGTTGTAATGCAGGATGAAGATGCACCAGCAATAATCCCTCCCGTAGCCTGAACTAACATTATTTTCTGCAGACTAGGAGTGTGTTCATCATATTCGGTATCATGATCCAGGAATCTGTTCATGCAACCAGGTGCTAATTGTTTTTAATATAGAAAGTTTGCCTGATAAAAGAAATAAAAATAATACAGCAAGCACGTGTACTAAAAGTGCATTACCATATTATTTACAAAAAATCACCACCATAAAAAATATTGAATCAGAAGCCTACAGCAGAGACTGATATTCTTTTGGCAGGGTTTCTCGGCCAAGAAGAAATTCTACTTTCCTGACTTAATATAATTTTGCTGTCAGCCTGCAGAATGGCAGATGCAATTACAGCATCATACACTTCAACTGGTATAATTCCATGATTAGAAACTGAATCTGCTACATTATCTAACCAAGCTCACATTGAACTTAAAAATATTTGTCAGATTTAAATAGTGCACTACGACAGTCCCTTTTTTTTCGTTTCTACATGTCCTAGGAACACAATAGGCTTCATAACACTAACTTAGATGGAAGACATACCTATAAGCTATGTTTGAAACTCGTGCATACATCATAATTATCATTTGTATAGAAAACACCATGTATTTTAATAAAGACTAACCTTTTAAATGGATTAAGACTCATACAATAATCAAAGAGATAATAATTTTTCTTATCATTTGTGAATTGATACAATATAAAAATAACTCGAAAGGTAATGTAACAAGGATTCAGTTCTAAGACATATTATCATATCTTACCTCCAAATGACGCGTTGGCTTGAACCATAACTTGCCCACCATACTGCACTAGAAGGTGAATAAGTCATAACAGACAGACCAAACCCTCTATACAATCCCCGGATGCCATCAGATCTTAAAACCTTGCGAGCAACATCAAAACCCCCGCTATACTGGGCATGGCCTGAGTATCCTTGCACCATCAACTTTTGGCTAACCTTAATATCATTCAATGTGAATTAGATATTAGAATTATCCATAATGAGGTAAAAGAAGAAAAAATCATCAAGAAAATAAATGACATCAAATTAATAGAATAAAGAACTTCCTTACCACAAAAAGAAAGGGCAAAAATATAGATAAAAAAATATAAAAATAGCTTTCTGTATGTTTCTGAGCATCAGCCATCAGAATGCTTTAAACGAAGCACCAGTAGAACACTCACAGACAATATATTTATAGCACAAATAAACTAAAAAGTTTACGATTTAAAAGATGTCACATCATTATACAATGGAATACACCATTGGTACAAAGACTAACACATCACTGCAAAAGATTGCTTTCCACCCTTCATTCAAATAAATTTTCTGAGCTTTAAAGAACAAATTTTGCATTTTATGTGTCCTACGTTGTCAATTAAATAATATTACTTTTAAAATCTTAAATAAATATGAGAACAAGAAACGTTTATTTTCAATTGATTCAATTGAATCTAAAATGCTAGAACATTAGTAAACAAACTCCAACTTCCCAACTTGCTAAAATGAGTAATGGATTGTTGAGCTGCCGAAAGAGCATGTTTAATAGCAGAAAAGATGCATTTGAATGTATCATCATCATGTCCATATTATATAGAATGGCTGTGAGTCAGTCCAAATCAAAGTATTTTGAGTTCAACGATATAAACACAGACAGTGAATCTCAAGGTTACACAAATTGGGTTATCATACCACATCAATTGGTACAAACACAGATTGAGCAAAAATCGATGATGTCATGCCTGCAACTCCATTTGCAATGGCAGCTTTGGTAGTTTCAGATAGTCGAAACGGCTCAAGCATTCTGAAGGCAGCCACCTTTGTGGTCTCTAGAGTGGAGAGGAAAATTATTCTGGCAGGAATAGCACCAGTGATAACTGTGCCAAACCCTCTATACAGACCAGGGACGCCATCTCTTTTAAGTAGTCCTTTCACAACAGAAAACACACTTCTCTCAACAGCATCCTTTGCGGCAACCTGCAGCCTAGTTTTCACAACCGAAATGGGGTAAAGTGCCACCGAAACACCTGTAAAGAGTCCAGCTCCTACGACATAGAACCTAGTTTTATCTAGCCTGTATAATTGGGAGAAGTTCATTAGTATAAAAGCTTGTAGATGCAAAGTTCAAGATAATACCATAACCTCACAAAGGTCAAAACATCTGCAAGATAATACCATCTGCAAGATATGTTATTGATAAATCAAAGCAATGGCAAGAAAGAAGATGGCCTCAATCTGTAAGATATGATTTTCACTTTTCAGCGGTTCCCATCAAATCTGGAACTTCAAAAGATTTTTTTTTCCCTTTTCCTTTGATGAAAAATAGCTTACAGTTTTATAATTTTCACTCGATTCAGATAATACAAACGCAGCAGAAATTGTAACTCCCCCACCCCCAAAATAATTATTCCAGAGGAAGAAACTTTAGCGATCATGGTCTATCAATTTATAATTTTCGAATGATGGGTATGTCGAAATACAGCAAACAAGAACAAAAATAATAAAACAACAGCATCATTCAAAAATATATACATAAAAAAACAAAAAAGAGAGAAGAAGAAGAAGAAACAGTACTTGTCCCAGTTAATCTCGGTCTGACCGAAGGACTGGGCCATTGGAAGAATGCAAAAATCTCTCTCAGAATAGAATCTAAGAACACGATCCGAGGCTGGCTTCTATCTTGTAAAATTGTAAAATGTAATTCAAAGAAAACGATATTTGCAAATAAGGGAAATTGTTTGTTGAAAATTTGGTAAAAAGGCTGCGGCGTACGCGGGGTTGTGTCTGTGTCTGTCGTGGGAGAAGCACGCTTTCCACGCCTTCCAATCACAATTCCTTCATTTTTATTTTACTTGGACTATTCTAAATTCCCTTCCTCTGAACATAGACCAACCCATTGGATAATAATTTCTCACCACTTCTTCCTCACAAATCCCTGTTAGTTTAATGTAGGTTAAAATACTCCCTTCGTCTATGTTTTTGTTGAAAAATCTCAAATAGGTCCTAAGATTTTTTTTAGTCTCAATTAGGTCCATATTTTTGAAAATGTGTAACAATTAGGCCCATTCCGTTAGTATAGAGTTAACGGTGTTAAGGATATGCCACGTGTCAGCTTCTCATATTTTTTTGAATTTTTTAATTTTTTTTAATTTTTTTTTAATTTTTGTAATTTTTTTTTTTAAATTATTCATGTCACGTGTCACATCAATATTGTGCCACGTGTCAAGTCAGTAAGGTGACACGTGTCAAGTCATTGTTTAAATCTCAATTTGGTCCATATATTTGTTATTTTAATTATATTTCAGTCCATTTTTTTTTTAATTTTCAATTTCATCATTTCCAAATTGAGATTAAATTTAACTTTTATATAAATTTTATAATGATATTTTTATTAAACATTTTAATAATATTAAGTTTATTTTATATTTTGTTTTAAATTTTTAAAATATTTATTTTAACTTATTACAAAATTGTTTTAAATAATTTATATACAAATGTTAGAATTGGTTTAAAATTAATAATTTTATAAATTTAAATATAAAATTTTAAAACAATTTTGTAAAAAGTTAAAATAAATATATTTAAAAAAATTAAAAAAAATGGACTGAAATGTAATAAAAATAACAAATATATGGACCAAATTGAGATTCAGACAATGATTTGACACGTGTCACCTTACTGACTTGACACGTGGCACAATACTGATGTGACACGTGGCATGAATAATTTTGAAAAAAAATTCAAAAAAAAAATTTAAAAAAAATTAAAATTTTTTTAAAAAAATTCAAAAAAATTCAAAAAAATGTGGAGCTGACACGTGGCATATCTTTAACACCGTTAACTCTATACTAACGGAATGGGCCTAATTGTTACACATTTTCAAAAATATGGACCTAATTGAGACTAAAAAAAATCTTAGTACCTATTTGAGATTTTTCAACAAAAACATGGACCAAACGAGTATTTTAACCTATTTTAAATATAGGTTATTCTTTATTAATTATAAAAAGACAAAATTAAGAATGAAAAAAATAATATAGAAATATATTTCTATTTTACGAAAAATCAAATTAAAAATAAAATAAAAGAATAAAAGAATAAAACAACTTGTATGGATATGAGGCAGAAAAAGAAATATATATAAAAAATTAAAAAAATGTGAAATGACTAAATAATCAACTTTTGAAATATTTCTCAACAAAATAAGCTTGGCAATATAGTAAATTTTATAGTATTTTTTTTTTACATTATAAAAATTGTTATGACAACATTTTGGGATGACACTGTAAATAATTTGTATCGTTAATAAATATAGGGTTAAGTATGTTTTTAGTCCCTGAACTTTGACCCAAAATTGGAATTCGTCCCTGTCTGAAACTTCAATAGATTTTGGTCCCTAAACTTTAAAAATGAATGAATATAGTCCTTTTAACTCAATTATGTTAACTTTTTTTGAAGTGTCGAACATATTTCTCAGTAGATATTGAACCAAGAATGTGTCAAATAGTGTAAAAAACTCCAATAATAATATGAAAAGTGTTCGACACCTCAAAAAAATTTAACATAATTGGGTTAAAAGGACTATATTCATTCATTTTTAAAGTTTAGGGACCAAAATGTATCGAAGTTTCAGACAAGGAGGAATTCCAATTTTGAGTCAAAGTTTGAGGACTAAAAACATACTTAACCCATAAATATATATTGTTTTTTAACAAATGTTATTTTAAGAAAAATGATTAAAATTTATTTTTTAAAATTTAGTTTTATTAAATGACCAAGTAATACTTTAATAATTAAAAAGTTGAAGGATAAAATTAAAAAATTAATATTAAGTATAGGTTATTCTTTATTAATTATAGAAAGACAAAATTAAGAATGAAAAAAATAATATAGAAATATATTTCCATTTTACAAAAAATCAAATTAAAAATAAAATAAATGAATAAAAGAGTAAAACAACTTGTATTTGTATGAATATGAGGCAGCAAAAGAAATATATATAAAAAAATAAAAATAAAATGTCAAATGACTAATTTTTGAACACTTGTCAACAAAATAAACATGGATAATAAAGTAAATTTTATAGTATATTATTTTCATACATTATAATACTTTAAATAAATATATAAGGATAAAATTAAGAAAAAAAAATAATATAGAAATATATTTCCATTTTTAGAAACAAATTAATTTAAAAATAAAATAAATGGATAAAAAAGTAAAATAATATCGATGTGTAAGCCCTCTTTTTTTCAACTTATAAGTGTTTTGGGTCTAGCCTTTTTGTAGGCCCAAGGCCAGCCCATCAAGGGACCCCTGATACCCCCTTTCCAGTCTCACTCACTCTCACTTTGTCTCTTTTTCCAGAAACTTTCTTTCTTCCCTCCTCAAAGTGAATCGAATCGCTTCTGAGTAAGTAAAAATCGAAAACTTAAGCTCCTTCATGGTTCCTTTTCTTTTCTTAAGCTGGTCTTGTGTTGGTTCAACTCCTAATCTCGTCTTACATTTTTATCTGCTATGTTTCCAATCCCCTTAAAGTTGCTCCTGTCCTCTTGCTACGTGTTTTGTCTTCCTTAAGCTCAACTTTACTTAAGGTAAGGGAAGCTAGGTCCTTTTTCGTGTTTTGAAGTATGTGGTCTGTTTTCGCTTTTGTCTTACGCTTAAAATGATTTAAAATTGTTTGTACTTGTACATGAATGAACTGTATGGATGTGCTTGGTTGTTTTTGGTGTTGCATACGTGAAACAGTGGGGGAGAACTGATATTCTCTCCCAAGCGAGCTCGTCTCGCCTAGGAGAATAGTAGAAGCTCACTGATGAGTGTGTATTTTTGCCCTCATTCAATGTTTAATTATGGGTATTTAATTGAACTTGTGTGCTTAAAGATTGATTTAATTGGGATTTCCTATAATTGGATTTATTGAGCATGAGATGCAAAAACATGTTAAAAATAGTTTTTTAGTTGCATAAATGTTCTTTGGATATTTTGAGGTGTGTTAGTGCAGTTGCAGCTAAGTTCAGCTCATGGAGGAGTGGAAATAAATTGTTTAAAGCTTCATGATACCTTAAAGTTAAATCCAAGAATAAGAAATTATCAAAATCACAAAAATTCAAGCCAAGCATTGCATGAAGACGACAAGAAAAGCTTGAAAAAGTGAAGTTTTGCTAACCCAAGAAGAGAGCAACAAAAAAATTGGACCTTGCGGTTTTCTTTATCTTTATGATAAAAGATAATTTGGGAAAAATATATCTGATGTGATCCCAATAAGCCTAAACTCAAATGCATCAACAAGCGCAAGCCCACCTCGAGGCCCAATCACTAGAAGCATGATGAAGAAGATCCACATGGGCCTCTCACAAGATGATCAAGTCAATCATGGGCTTTTCACTTTATTCACATGG
>Ga0214545_1009677_pt1 | contig 14516 bp, 9 predicted proteins | sample CNSS4metaG_FD_160064 | JGI IMG/M metagenome (GOLD analysis project Ga0214545, IMG submission 160064) | Root nodule microbial communities from cowpea collected in UCLA plant growth center, Los Angeles, California, USA - CNSS4 | ecosystem: Host-associated > Plants > Roots > Nodule | place: USA... | reverse complement strand
GATTTTAATAATTTAAACAAGAATGGAGATATGGCGGGGACGGGTATTATGGCGGGGATATGTACATCCCCATACCCAATTGAAAAAGTCGGGGATTCCCCATACCCATACCCATACCCAGTCAATGCAGAGATTCCCCGTCAAACCGGGGACGGGTTCGGACAATACCCACGGGGACGGGTTTATTTGCCATCTCTACACCCACCACACTCTTCACTTCCACTCTGATGCAAATATACCCTTAAAGTCAGATTTTATCACAAAACACAAAAAATAAGACAAACAAAACACAAAATACAAACAACATTACCTTGAAGTTTGGACAGCCCCAAAACCTTTTTCCTTTGTTCTTGGCTGTTCTCACGGTTCTCAACACTGCCTTAGCACCACAATAACAAATGGGCGTCACATTGGAGCTTCTACACCCACCTTCATTGCAATTGACGCTGCTCTTCTGCTTTCCTCCAACATCTGAACTTGAACAAGACCCACAAGACACACAACTGGTTGGATTCATCACAGAAGAAGGGAGAAGATGTTGACAAAATTAGGGATTCTACATTGCAATGCTGGTGGCTTAAATAAATAAACATTTCCACACCAATACACCTGTATTTGACACGTTTCAGTAACAGAAAGTCACCTCAGCAACCACAAACGCCGTTTGTCCAGACTTGACGGAAAGGGCAAAAGTGAGACTTTTAAAGTTAAAAGGGGACCATTTTGAGATTTCCAAAAATATAGGTACCAATTTGAGATTTCGAGTCCAAAATGGGAATCAAAGGCATAATTAAACCTAATTTATTCAACTTAAATAAAATTATTTAGTATAAATAATGTAAATTATTCTTATTTTGATTAAATTTATTAAACAAGATAAAAGATATAAATTGATTTTTTTCGTCTTAAAATAATGTTGTTAAATAAGTTATCTTATTTAAGTTATTGATTGTTTTTAAGTTGTATGTTTCTATCGGGATTTTATTTTTTAAAATTGTTTTCATAAGTTGAAAATATATATATAATTAATTTTTAATCTTATTTTTTTTAATAGGTAATACTTTTTAACTTACATAAATTAAATTAGTTTTTATAATTTTGAATCAAAGTGACATTTTGATTCAAGAAGACGAGTGAAAAAAATAAAAATAAAATAAAAAATAAACATGAGTGAATTAAATATATATATATATATATATATATATATATATATAATTTCATCATTATATAGAGTAAGAAATTACATAGAAAATGACTAAGATTGAATTTTATATTGTTTTGAATTATAAAATTTAGACGAATTTAAATAGGTAGTTTTTATTATATTTAAATTAATTTCATTTTTTTTAGTTAAGCCTGTCACTGTTTATTTGAATGAGAATAAATAAAGTAAAGATAATAAATATAGAAAAAAAATGAAAAATAGATTTGTTTGGGTGGCTAAAAATAAAAACATAATGGAAATTGAACTTAACCGAACTTCTCTACCTTTTTTATTTCTTATTTGAATATGTAAGCTTTTACTAGAAAATGAAAAATCTTTACGTATTGGAATATGTAAAATTGATAAACTATTATAATATGTAAAGGATCAGCGGAGTTACTGTGTCCCCGTTACTTGAATTAGTCTTCCATGTCATTCAAAATTTCAATATTATTATTTGAAATTGTTCGTTGTTATTGAAATATCTTTACTAAGTATATACGTGAAATTGAACGATTGGGGTATAAAAAAAAGATAAATAATTATTATTAATTAAAATCTTAACGTTCTGTTCTTGTTTTTCCCCAAAGAAACATAACCTAACATCTTTTATACGTATATGACAAAGTTACAAATTTCAATGCATTGTTGATAGACGAACATAGAGAATGTATTTTTGTGTATATAACGTTAAATGAGAATATGCATCTCATTCATTCACCTTAACATTGAAATGAGCAAAGAAAGAGAGTAGAGACGAAATAGCGTTCAGCATCTCGTCAAGTACTCAAATAAAAATCGCATCGATATTGTTTCATCATGCACAATACATTAATTTATTAATAAATCTATAATCACGGTTAAATTTAAAAGAATTCTTTCAAGATAAAAAAAAATGTAAAAGTTAGATGTGGAAATAGGTTTGACCACCCAATAGGAACCTATGATCTGATCCGTGACCTAATAATAAAGAAGGTTTAGGTTTGAACTTTCAAAAAAACCTATTTAACTAAATAGGTCAGGCTTGAGCTTATGAAAAACATGTTAAATATAATAAGCCAACTTACTTATTTATTTAAATTAATAAATTTTTATATTTTTGTAAATGATTAATAAACAGATAAAAGTATTAAAAAGGCCAAACCTAGTAAAAGAGCATCTCTAATAATCTGTGATCGAATCCTAATTTTGTCTTTTACAAATAATTTATTTATACAAATCATAGCTGTCATTAGTTAACAGTTATTATTATTACTATTATTATTTTATCGGCACTTAAAACAATTAATTCAATTCAAGGTAACTTATTTAACTGGTACAGTCTAAAACATTTCTAACACTTTTCTACGTATTTAAACACTAACAATTGAAATACTGAATCCATATCTATCTTTTTATTGCAATATATAACTTCTCTCTTATTATATTTCTCTCTTTTCATGCTGATATATATGACCTGTTTGGATTTGAAAGAAAATACAAGGATGAAAACAAGTAAGAAACAAAATTGAATATCTAATTATTTGATAATGTAGAAACAATTAAGCGAATAAAAGTTATATAGTGTTATAACTTTAATACAAATAAAGAATAGATTGCACTACCATTTCAAAATTAAAATTTTCATATTAATCCTTTATCAAACAATAAAATTAAGAGTAAAATATCTTAGACTCAAATCCATACAATTAGTTCGTATTCCCTATTTTGTCATTCCACTTGCTTTCTCTTTATCCTTGTAAGAGTTTTTTTTTTTTTTTTTTTTTTATTCCATTTTTTTTTTTTTTTTTCTTTTAAAATTTTTTTTTTTTTTTTTTTCAGTGGTCGATTTATCCTTAAAAAGTAGCCTGTGAAGTGGTTATTTAGGAATCAAGCTATTAGTTTTTTCAAAATTAACTTTTTTTGTGTTGTATATAAAAGCAGTGACCAAATGGTGTTGGTGAGATTTGAAAAGGGAAAGAAAAACGAAAAGTAAAAAGCAGTGATGGCAATTATGGCTGTCTATGCCACCGAAGTTCTGTGGAGAGACTGAGCAGAGTAAAGCAATGTAACAAAAATATTAAATAAACAACACAATCATAGTGCTCTATCACCACACACCAACACTTTTTAAGACCTTATAATCATTATTTCGTTACTACAAAAATTTGTATTTATGGCCTTTCTAACGAAAACACTCCCTGTATTACCATTTTTCAAGGATCTGTCTGAAAAAAAAAATGTAAAATAAATGTTCTTTTGTACAAATAAAACATAGAATTTATGAAAAGTACGTGAGTAACTTTTTTTTTTTTCAGTATCAAATTAATCACCTTTTTTTTTCTAGTGTGTTTAATTTCTCTTCTCGTCCTCTGTTTCTCCTCCTTCATCACCAAAGACTAACTCAACTATTTTTAATTCGTTTTTTTCTAAAGAAAAAACCACAATCCAATAGGAAAGTATAAGTTTAGGGTTTATAAGTCGTTTCTTTAATTTTTCATAAATATTTTGATAAACTAAGGTAAATATATAAATCAATGTACCAAAAAAACTAAACTTATAAATCTCACATGTAATGAGAAAAACATTTCATCAACATTTACTAGAACTTTCGTAAAGTATAGCTGTAAAATAGATACATAATTTAGTTGAAGTACAAAAACATAACTTTTAAGAATAATTTAAGAATTAAAAAAAAAAAAAAAACTCCATGAGTGATGTTGATGTTTTGGTCGTTGTATATTATGAAAGTAGGAATCTGTATGCCTGTTCTTGATCCATACATGTCTTCGTTTTAATATAGTGAGCAGTACATTATACACAACGAATCCTTCTTTCTATATGAATTAAGATGGGAAAATTTTGATGACATCTTTGAGTTTTTTATCCCTATTTGACACCTACTAAAAAAGCATCATTTTTATTCTTTTAGGTGATTTATTTTAAATTATTTTATATTTTAAAGTAAAAATATTATTTTATAGGTGTGGGATTGGAGTTGAATTAAAACTTGGGTGTTTTCTATCATCACCCATCTATAAAACATGCCTTTTCAATATACTATTTTTAATTTTTTAATCTTATATTCTTTATTGTTTTTATTTTCTTACCTCCTATTATATGTGACTATTGAATCTTATGAGGTTGAAAACAGGTTAGTCATCTATACTTTTAACTTCAAATATTCTAAAAGAATGATGAAACCCAAAATGCAAGATTCTCTAAGAATCGTAGTTCTCGTATACACAAACTTCTACCGAATTAATAAACAAGGGATGTAAATACGGACCTCTAACACAAAACTACATCCTAACAGTACGCACTTTTTTCCCTCATACAGAAACTAATTTATGCTTTGCAAAGATGAAAAATCATTTTTCATAATTGGGTTAACCCCAGTTCAATTTACAACCTTAGCCCCTCACAATAATGGTAGGCAAGAACAAATTGCACGAACCTATCCTATGTCAAACGTCAACAAGCTCTTCTAAGCTGGCTTTTTGTGCATTATTAAACCTATACTGAAGTTATAAATTGCCTACTATGTTGTATGTTGGGAAGAAATTTTTCTGTATGGATCACCATCGGTCACCAAAGATATATCTTCTGGAGACAACTCGGTATTTGTGCTCAAGTAATGGTGAACGCCCCGTACCCTGCATTGAAAACGTAGTTGAGCAAATATTCAAGGAAACCTTGTTAATTTGGATTAAATCAAAAGGCTAAACTGAATTGTTCAACATTTACCTTCCTCCTCTCTTCTTTTCGACCACTTGTGAAATACGGAAAGCTTCAGACCTTGAAATTTGGCGTAATGAAGATAGATATTCGTTGAATGCATAACCTTTCATTGCCAAGGATGTTCTTGCAGGAGCAATGGATTGGATGACCTCGATTAGAGATCTTTTCTTTTCACTGTATTAAAGGTTCCCAGAGTAAGGTTTGATATCGCAGAAAAAAATAATTTTAAAAAATCATGAGAAAATTTGTCACTAAAGGCAAGGTGAAATACCTCTTCTGCATATTATTTATTGGGGTGTTCCACTCTACTTCATTTCCAGTACGGAAAGCTTTCATTTTCGAGAGATCCTGTCGGGATAATTTCCCCAAAGCCATAATATCAGTGGAGGAAGCCAACATCTCAGAAGTAATATCAACACAATTTGCACAACCCAACTTTGATCCTTCATCTGCTATAACCTTAGCGTAAAAGCAAAACCCATGCTCAGCCACCGTGGACATCATTTGTTCACAATACCCATTTGATGCGGCTTCATTAGAAAGGAACATTGAAGGTTCCATTTTATCCTGCATATGCATATACTATCATAATTTAGTGCCAAATACACAAAGTAAGAAAAACTTCAAAGTTTTATTATCAGCTGAAAAAGACACTTACCAAGTAAGGAAACAAGTCAACATCTGAAATTAGATTGCACAGTCCACTAGCAAGTTTAACAACTTGAAAAGCACCAAGCTCTTCTGAGATAGAATGCTGTCTTAAATCCACTCGGTGATCACGGAGATCTCTCCACACGTTTTGTATCTTTTCTGTCTCGTCTAATGGATTGGACTGCGACAATGTTGGTTTTGGTTTGAAATCCATTCGACTGCATTCATCCATCACTTTAACAATTGTTTCCGTATGTTCATCTAGAACATTAGGCTGAACCCCTTGAAAAGAATGATCTGGAATTTCAGTATCCGCCAACAAATCTGGATTCTGTAACAATTTTGTTAAGCGCCTACGAACATTGAAATTGAATGGTTTCAACTCATTATTCACAGATACTTCTCGAAGACTAACAAAAGGGAGAGCAGGACCAGAAGACACGGCTCCAGACAATGTCTCTGTTCCATTTTCAATTTCAGTTTCAGGAACATACGTTGATTCTGGCACACATGATACATCAAATGATTTACATGTTTCATTCAAGTATGCACTATCAGCCTCTGAGTGCTCCAAATCGGAACAAACTAGTCTGTCAACTGATGTGCCCGGGTAGTTTCCATTTAATTGAAATTCTGATGGACAACCATTAGTTTCTTTCATCAGTTGCCTCATATTAGCTTCATCGTGGGAGTCTACAGGATATCCACAATTTGAATCTTCGTCATCAGACATGACTACATGTTTCCTTCGACCATTATGCCTAGAAGATGCAAGAGGGGAACCAGAAGAATTGGAAAACTCGGAAATAGTGCTACGTTGAATTTCAAGCTCACAGTAATCCGTCAACGATCCATTCCTATTAATCATCTCCACCTTCATGGCCTCTATATCATCAGTCCCTATATAATTCACATTTAAATCTTTTTGCTGTTCACTTACATTAAGCTTTTCGGTAATCAACCCTTTGGAGTTTTCTTCCATTATATTTGTTTGTTTGGCAATTTCGTTTTCAATTAGATCGGATATCACTGAGGGGAAATCCCAGGGCATTATCTTCGGAAGAATCTGATGGCCAAGCTCAAGATCAAATGGACGTGAGCCATAACCTGTTTGTGCCTTTTCATCTGTACAACAACGGGAGAAATCTAAAGGTTTTGTAAATCAATACAATGGCAAGAAGATAAATGGAATTACAAATTACATCACATTCCAACATTAATTCCTAAGCACAAATATAATAACAAAAAACAGCTTTTAGAGTTGTAAGCTTTTGAAAGGACCTAATCGGGGGGAATCTGCCAACATGACAAAACAGTTAAAGAAAACGGGGAGTAAAAAAGAAAAGGAGAGAACTATTATTCACTCGCAAGATTAAAAACAGATTATTGTGCTGAAATACTAGATGACAACAACAGACATTCTTAAGTACTCCACACTTCTTATAATCCCTTCCTAAACACGTTTAAATCATGTTAACTGAAAAGCAACGTCCCCAACAGCAAAAGAAACTTAAAGACCAAAGGGTGCGGGGTGAATAATGATCACGTGATGGTCATGATTTAAAAACGAAGTTCATCATGACTACACCTGAGAAGACAAATCAATCAATAATTATAGAAACAAAATTAATCTGTATTGGTAATAAATAGTGTTCAATTAATTTTACTGCTTTTCCTAGTCCATGTTACCCTTAAATGTAGCTTCCAAAGTCAATAAATACATATGGCAAATATTTGCTTTGCTTTGACATGTACATGCTACAACCTACCACCAACGAACTAATATGGTCTACAAACACAGAAATGAACCAAATGCTGTGAGGTATACCTTTTTGAAACGTTTTACTCTGAAACCAGAATTGAAGATGCATAATGCTTTTTCGGATATCTCCATCACAAGAATGTATAAACTTCTCTAGTAAAAGAGGATGGATGTTGACTCCTTCAGCGAGACAAACCTACAGGTAATTCACATAACATTAATATAAATTTGGACAAGTTTCTTTTACTACCTGAGAACATAAACTGAAAAACATACACTGTACAAATGGCAAAGCAATTCCTTTGGTGATGGCAACACGAATGGAACATGGAGCATGTCAAACTTATGTGGCAGACCAGGATTATCACCTAATTTACATCAATATGTCTCCATAAATATGAAAATCAGAGAAAATCAGTGACTTAAGAAAAAGTGCATCATTCTAACCAAGCTGTCTTACTATTACTGGTCAATATAATTGGCCCCTTTGATGTCTCAGCAATCCGTTGTATGGCGGCCATACATCCACGATCTTCAGCAAAAAGGATGTCCACATCCTCAACTAGAACTAGTCGACGGATTTTATATTTTTCAGTATCATCATTTTCCCCATGTAACTTTAAAGTTGATCCACTATGGGTACAAGTTTCATCATCGGATATGGTTACCAGTTCATCCACTCCATTTGCTTCATCAGCAGCTTTACCACTGAGCATAGCCAGAGCTCGGGCCGATTTTGTAGAGGTCTTATGTGAACTTTCAGAGTTTCCTGATTGCCTGAAATATATACATATCAAATATTATCATAAAACAGGTTGACAGAAGCTTCTGTGGAGTAACTTGATTTTACTTGAATACAATTGAATCAAGGCAAATCGTGTAATACTGAACTTCAATAAATATCACACCCTTATTTTACTTAGACCTAGAGGTTTTAACTTGAAGGGAAGAACCAGTTTTTACATATGAACGCAGAGAATAACAAGTGATTGAAGAATGAAGCAAAAACTACAAGTCTTCAAGAATTGTTTTGGCTTCTCATAGTATGTTGAGGTAGCTTACGACAAGGAGATTTTAAAAAGACCTTATTAAGATCAAGGAAGAAATTTTAGGGTCTATTTGGACAAACTTATGCACAGAGACTTCTAAGAGATAAACAAAAAGAAAACCTAAATTGATTTTCAAAAGTTAAAATTACCTTATGCACAAGCTAATTTACAACGACTCTGGTAGCTTCTTCATATTTCTATTTTTAACTTGCACATAAGCTAACTTTAATTCATATAAAGTCAATTTCATTTTACTCCACATATTTTTCTCTCCTATTAGTTTTTATGGAGAAGTTTGTCCAAACATACCCTTAAAATCAATACAGTCGGTTTCTGTAAATAAAGAAATTATTTCGTGGCTAAGAGATAATTTTCAAAAATGTTAATGGGTTAAAAAGGTTTCATAAACACTTACATGAGTTTTGGTTTTTGAATAAGATTAACTTTACGTTGTAATTGATTACAAAACATGTTCTAGGCTTCTGGAAAACAAATGTCTCCATGGTAATCAATTACATTAGGTTACATGAACATAATTCAGCATGTTATTTTACACAAATTTAGTCCCCACATCAAAAGCCTACAACCCAAGATCTCCAGGGACTCCAACACCACTATCCCATGCTGAGTTCATAGTTGTTTAACAATTCTACTCACTTCTTTAACATCAAAATTTTATTCTGAGCCAAACTGGATAATCACACTACTGTACTTTTGAATCCTAACTAATGACAGATTGCCTTTTGCAACCTGGCATACAGTATTGTTTATCAATAACAGTTGAACGAAGGCATCTATATTTCCATGTTCAATAGCCTATTGATTTCTGAGAAATTTGAAATGCTCCTAAAAATTATAACAATCAACTAATCCAATGATATTGCACGAAAGTGAAAGTAAATGTAAGACATTTACAGTTAGTTAAAATTGCATAGCTCTAGAAGACTGGAAGTTATAGCAAGCACGGTTACAATAAATAAGCAAACCTTTTGAACCCAAGTGAATCAAGAGAATGTTCCAAGTTCCTGATAGCAGTCCCATTTGTAGAATTTGATGAATTGATCTGTTAAGACAACATGAACCATAATTAAGTTTGGCGATATTCATGGTTCAAAAGACAGATATATGACAAGGAGAGAAATTTTTTAACTAGTACATGTTTTAAGGGGACAAATACAAGAAATTGTTTCCACCATTCCTTCTCATTGTTTTAAACCAAAAATTGCCATCTTCAGACAATCATGCTTCCCCCATTGGGGAGCAAAGACAAAGCTCAAATTCAAACTTCAGAGAAGACAGCAAACTTTCATCAGGCTAAATTCAAATCTGGGTAAATAGTCACTGTACATGATCTTGAGTATTGCTTATAAGAAAATTTTAAGGTGGCTACTTACAAGACCATCAGATCCATCAATGAATATTATTACCAAAAAGTATATCCGTTTAAAAGCATAAATTAACCAAATATGTTACAAAACTGTTATACCTCTAAAATAATAAACCCTTGCTCTTTGGCACAAGCATGGACTGCTGAAGACTTGCCACTCTGCAACATCAAACTTATATTTAGCTACCAACTTGAACAGGAAGTGTTTATGCAGGAAATGAGCCTGGTTCTAGATAAAGTGATAATGATAATGCATTGCAACTAGGATAAAGTTATCCCAAGAAAGAAGCATTTAGAAGACATGAATAGTAACGTTTTAGATGTTATGCAAATAATTTGTGTTGAATTACCATGAAAAATAAAGATCAACATTCCTGAGTCCATCAAATACTATTAGAACTCAGAGAAAATTATTATTAATGATCTTTTTCTAACTATTACGACCATACACAGGTTCAAAAATAGACAGGGGAAATTAATTGCTAAAAAGGCAAAATACAGACAGAGGTTCAAAAATCAATAACTAAAAGGAGAATCGGGACTTGGCTATCGCCAGATTAACCTTGGCGAGGTAAAAGATCATTAATAAGTAATAACCTTAACACTAGTAGTACAAATAGTACAAGTGCATGCAGAGAGTTGTGACTTAGCAATAGGCACAGAAAAATTCACAAGCTTCTACTCGTTCCTGAAATTTTGAACAGAATATAAAAAGAGCCACATCTAGTTTGCTTTGGTGGTTTTCAAGAGGAATGAAAAAATTGTCAGAAAAATAATCAGTAGTGCATTACCATCTTGATTTCAAATAAGCTCTGTTTGAAAAATCCATAAGTTCTAGTACTTATCCTAAATTCATATTTTAAAATTTTAATATTAATTTTAGAAACTATCCATTATATTACAGAATAATAGTAGCCAGCAGTGTATGCATAAATGAGGTGCACAGGCCACAATTCATGTAAAGTATGTGCAGAAGTTTTGAAGTAGATTTACACACCCCAATTGGACCTGTAATTAAAAGAACTTTTGGCAGGGAATCCTTCTCATTTATATCTTCTGAATCACAGTCACTATAAGAATATTTATAATCGTCGTCGTCATCTTCAACATCTTGCATGCCACTTTTATTAGTGCCAGTGTTATCCTTCCTGCTTTTATACTGCCTTTCATGCCAACGATGTAGCCAGTCACTCAAGAAATTAACAGATTCATCATTACCACATACCTAAATTCACAACAAAAAAGGCAAAAATTAGATCATAAAATTGAAAAGGCATGCAACCTTAACATTTTTAAAAGTTACCTCAACAGCCTTCGTTGGCTTGTATTTGTTTGTCCATAAGTTGCACTCCTCCATATCTAAACAGCTACGGTAGTATGATCTCATACTGCAATGCAGATGGCAGAATACAAGGTTAAACTCACTAAAAGGAATAAACTTCCTATATATGTCTTAAGCATGTTGAACTGATGAAGTCAGTTTTTCTTTTAAAAGCAAGAGTATAATTATTTTCTCATTTACATTTCATAAATCCCAGAGCTTAACGGCCCAAAGATCACAAGTATACTTCACAGTAGGCTAGGAGAAAGATAGCCAAGAGTGCAGAAATAATTGCTGTCGTCAGGAAACCCTGACTATCAGAAGGGATAGTAAAAACTATCAAAAACCATTTTGCCTTTAGCCACAATATAATCTCAAATAAGTCAATCAATCGGTTAGGACACATAACTTCTTAGGCATAAGATTCTCTTGATTGGAACCAAAAAGCAGTCATGGCCTAACCAGTGGAAAAGATAAAGACATAGGGAGACAATTGCAAAACTTTCTATTGTATCAAAATCAAACAACTTTGACAGAATGGATCTTTCATAACTTGGCATTAGTCAGGAGTTTATTTCAATATAAGGGAAGAAAACATCAGCTGGGAGACTCCTTATTATATCATGATCATAAATTGAAAAAATATAGTTTATGAAATGAGTTACTTCTCTAGCAAGTTGCGATTTATATGGAACAAGCAATTTTCTGACTCATTCTGTGAGCTTTGGCAACTACTTTGATTCAATAATAAACATCGTCTTTTAGCTCTGACAAAGATAGAGAAATATTAGGGCTAAATTTTGACAAATTTGATAAACAGATAACTAACCGCATACATCACTATAAGCCATTAAATTTATGATTCCCAAAAGTCCTTATATATACTCTTTATATTTAGCTTATACTCCATCTTACTACTCAACAAAAAATCAGATGAACAGGAGGTGATACACTAGTATACAATAAATGAACTTTCCCTTAAATTTTTTCAACCTTCAAACATCTATTTACTAAAATATCTCTTTACTATATTGTTTGGAAGCACTTTATACATATTCCATCCAAATAATATTCTAGCTTTTATTTATTGCGGGAGATAAAGTGCAGCAAGAGGAATTACTTAGAATTTGCAAATGCATGAAATGAATATAATATATATATATATATATATATAGAGAGAGAGAGAGAGATAGAAAGCTGTAAGCATATGGGACTTATATAATGAGAAATTTCTTATTTTTAAGTATGCCGACCATACAACCAAGCAAGAATAATCAACAATACAAATTACTGAGTAATCAAGTGTCCAAAAAAGTAGTGTGCATTCATACTCTTGGTCATTTATATAACACTTAAAGGTTTCAGTATATTTATCTAACGGGCCATTGCCAAATGTACAAATGGTATTGCAATGAAGATACTTGTGTGGCATGTGTCATGCCTCTGCTAACCTTTCTTGAAGAAATCTACTCAGTGGTTCGGTATCTTTAGACTTTCTAAAAATGCCAGCTTGCACAGTTGTAGTAACAGATTCATCCACCTTCATGTCCTTGATAATTTTTGGCCAACAGTCAACCACAAATTTAGACAAAGAAGAAAGTACCTTTCATCCTCTAAACTAGTTTTAGTGGATTATCGACATACTACAGCTATGCATAGAGAGTACGTAACTGGTGACAGGGCTACAGAAGTGATTCACAAAAAATAAAGAAGAAACGATGTACCAGTTCAGCATTTTCACACGTCAGACATGCTGATTGCTCTACTAGTGAAGATGGGTTTGATGGTGATACTTCTTCCGGTTTTTTCCGAATTATAGAAAGTCTGTCTGAAGATAAGGCATTCTGAGAAATTGAAATGCCTAATCGATTCAAAGAACTGTGAAGCTTATCAAAGTTTAAGGATTCAACCGATCCCTCTAAAACAGATGCATTTACACTCTCTTGACCATAGTTCACAGAGATCATATTCTCCACAAACGTCCAGTTTCTCCAGTCAACGGATAACGTATCATCCTGCATGAACAAATTTTACACCTAACTCAATTATATGATGCTACAGAATTCAAAACCCAAACAAGATACGTACATACGTACACATATATAACACTCCTTTTATCACATGAAAGCAAAGCAATAGCAACTCCAAGGCTCCCAGCCGAAAGTAACATACCTTAACATTTTCAAATACATGAATAGGGCCGCAAGTAGCCCTTTTATGGTTACTCTTAGCTGTTGGTAAATTACTTCCTGACTCACTCACATCTTGAACTTTTTTTCCTTCTTTCCATAATGAAAAAAACGGATGTATCTGACGTCCCGCATATATCCTCGAATCTTCCTGGTTAAAGAAAAGTTTCAAATTACACAAATATCAAAGATTGTAGAACTGAAGTTAAAGCAACAATTCAAGGAAAGTTTCAGGCCAGTGTCATTTTATATTTAGAGCATTCACATGTTTCTCCTAATTTTGTAATTTTACACAATTTAAAGCACACGAGAGCGAAGGATTAAGCTATTACAGACAGAGCAAAACCAAACACACTAACCTCAGCAGCCAATTTTGCTTCTAGAAACAAATCATACACAGGTGCCTTAACCTGATCGGAATTAGTCAACACCTGCTGCGAAGTTGACCCCTTAGTGCCATTAGCAGTTGCTTTTTTCCTTGGCGTTGGACGCTGCTTGTAGAGGAAAAAGAACAATACCAAAACCACAATCAGAAACTGAAGCTCTCGATTCTCTGCCCTCAATGCATGTCAACGCATCCAGCAACAATTTATTTTACCATGACATTATCAAGCACGAGAGATAAAGCTTATAGATTTCACAAGTAAAGCTTCCAAAGAAAAATAAATTAAAGCTTTAAAATGAGAAACTAAGAGAAAAAGGAACTACCTTAGATGAAACTTTTTTCGGAGGAGTGGCTTTTGCCTTGGACCTCTTCCTCTTCTTCTTGTTATTCTCAGCCTCAGAGTAATCCTCGTCGACTTCGTCCTCTTTGTCCTTCTTCTCAACGGGCTCCGGTGGCTTGAGAGGGAAGAGCGTCGATTGAACCAGCTTCTTGCGACCACTGCGGCGGGGCGGGGCGGCACTGGAGGAAGGACTGCAGTCCATGACGGTGGACTCCATCTGGATTGAATCGAGTTGAGTTGGTGAGATCTATTGGATAGGGTTTTGGGAATTGGGAATAAAGGAAAGGGAGCGCATTACTGCCAATTGAAATTTAGGGCGATAACGATTTGGGGGGAAATCAGTTTCTATCTCATGGATCTGGAGGGAACATACAGAATATGTTTCTTTTCTGTTTTCCGTTTTTCTACTGAAAACATTATGAGATAGGAAGTAAGTTACAAAATACATAGTATCATTGTCTTTAACCTATAACAATACATAAACTAATCTTCCTTCAGGTATATATAT
>Ga0214545_1009674_pt1:10000-14518 | contig 14518 bp, 9 predicted proteins | sample CNSS4metaG_FD_160064 | JGI IMG/M metagenome (GOLD analysis project Ga0214545, IMG submission 160064) | Root nodule microbial communities from cowpea collected in UCLA plant growth center, Los Angeles, California, USA - CNSS4 | ecosystem: Host-associated > Plants > Roots > Nodule... | reverse complement strand
TATATATATATATATATATATACTTAATAAAAATAAAAATAATGAGATTGTATATTATGAAAGTGATTTTTGTCTAAGGAAGTGACTAAACGAGAAAGGAGAGGGGAAGAAAAGCATGAGAAGAAGAGTGAGATAGGAGAGAAGGGAGAGAAGGTTGGTGTTGTTGTTTTAAGTAGACGTGAATGATTTGCCTGCCACTATATATAATAAGCTTATCATTATTCTGAGTTTTGTTAAGTTGCTTCTCCAACTCCACTCATCATGTCCATTTAACTTCAATCATCACTTCTACCAAACTCATCATATACCTCATGCGTCATAATTACCTTTTTTTTTTTCCAGTTACAGACTTACTATAATCATTATCTACTTTTCTTTTCTTACAAAATTTACTTTCATATCACCATAACAAACCTACAACACAACATTCATTAATCATCAACTTCTTCTATATAATATCTTCTCAAAACCCAACCATTTTGTAAATACTTAGGACTCAAAATATTATTTTCTTATGGTAGTTTTTATCTTTTTAATGATTAATTTATTAGTGTTTTGCAATAACCAATGCTAATTATTCTTTAATTTATTCTTTTGTTTTCTTCAATATATGAATATATTTCGTATACTATCTCTTATGCATTGAGAATCGGTTTAATTTTTTTTAATAGTTATAATGATTTAGAAACATACAGAAGAGTTTAAATTTAATTTATCTTTATATAATCAGTTTATAAAATAAAATAAAATATATTTTATTTATATTATATATTTTTTTCTATTTGAAAACTCAATTATCCATTTCCTAGGCTTTTAATGTTTTGAAATTTCCCGTTTCCTCACGAATACAATTTATGTAAACGTTTATATATAAATTTATCGTATTGAAATATTTTTTCTGAATTACTTTTAATTAATTAATAGTATTATATTGCATAATAGATTGCATCCTATTTTTTAATTAAATATGTTGAATGTTAAAATAAATTTTTATATTTAATGGTAACCGGATAGTATATTATAAGAAAAGACTTCTTTTGTTATTTTTTTAAAATTCTTAATTGACAGTTGTAATAAATTATTTTTTATAAAATTATAAAATTATAAGATCGTAAGTATATTTTATAAATTTATTGTAAAAATATTTTATACAAAATATTTTACAAAAAGATTGACAACAATAACAAAATTGGTAGAAAATATGAATATTTTTAATAGTGTATGTTATAAAAACATTAACATTTAAAATATAAAATAATTTAAATTTTCTGAAATCATAAAATTTTCTATTCAGATATACAGTAAGTTTTTCTTTCATACTCTTCAGAAAAATGAAATTGAGAATACAGTTTTCTTTTATGAAAGCTACAAAACATCTCTTGTATCACATGTTTTGTACTTTTATATCGACTTTGTCTTGATTATGTTCAATAACTCAATAACAATAACGTCCTCTAATTCTAAAATAAAAATTGAACTCCCTTAAACTCGAAAGAAAATAACAATCCCATTTTTTAATTTATATCAAACTCCCGTTAATTTGTAATAAATTGCAATTAATATCTTTATGTGATGCCCCATCTATTATTTTATTTAAAAATAACGTAATTGTCAAATAATTATTTAATTGAAAATTAAACAATTTAACTATTATATATTAATATATAAAAAATTCTTTTGTCACTCAATTACCTTTAAAATTATGTTATACGAATATTATTTAGAATCACATCATGGGAGTGGTAGGTGTAATTTTTTTTAAATACTATTTATTTAAATTTAACAATTATACTTTTAAATTTCAACCTCCACCCAGGTCAAAAGTTGGCACTCATAAAAAAATGGATACGGTTCAATTACTTTAAATTCATACTTTATTTTTTCTTAAATTCAAAACACTGGTCTATTTTCTTAACATAATCTAGTTAACTACGTGTGTGTGTTCACTTCAGTTACATAAACATATACAGACAACAGTGTAATAACTTTGAGCATCATAAGTCTATCAAAAATTGCATTTTCATACTTCGATGTTAATTATTGGAAGAAATTTAAATAATCAAAAGTGGATATTTCGTCATATTCCAAAAGACCAAGGAATATTATTTTTTCGGTAATAGTCAGAGCCATGATGATGAAGTTGTGACCTAAGAATACTAATGAAAACGATGAGCTAACTCCCCACAATGATCGGTTGATATAATTTAGATATGTGGTCAAATCACACTTTACCTTGCAAAACCTATATTATTTTAATTTAATTCCTAAGTTTGATGCATATCCCACTTCAATTAAGACTAAGTCCATTTACGTAATTAAAGTATCAAATGATAATCAATTAGACTATATCATACATATGATTACATTAAAATTAATTACATAACTTATGTATAAGTTTTAATAAATAATTTGTCGTGATAAAAGAAGCCGAAATATTCTTAGTGGAAGTACGCTAGAAGTGAGGTTTATGTACCTATAACTCAACCAATACTTTAAATACATACTACTATCACTACTAGACAAACCCTATAGGTTATAAATGAATGCATTAACTGTTATCCTACAAATAACAATTTTTTTAAAAATGCAAGAAGTTAAAATAACGACGATCTCTCACCGAATCGAGAAGAGACGAACACATCGTATATTCAAAAGAAAAAAAAAAGACAATTACAGTAATTTCGACAATTTTTTAAGTTTTATTTTTTTTACAAAGTTCATATTAAACATCACTAAAAGTTTTAATAATTGGCAATGAATAAAAGTTTGCGGATTAAAAAAAAAACAAATATAATATCATGTTTAAACAAAAGAAATCCATAAAATTAAATTTGAAATTTTTTTCACTAATTATTGTTTCTTTTATTGATAACTTTATTTTTCAATTGATTTTTAAAAATATAGTCAAATAAAAATCAATAACAATATGATATCCGTTTCATTGAGAAATGAATAATATTAAAATGCTGTTCTTATTACTTAGAAATATGTAATACAACTGTTTATTGTAAATTTTACTGGTGGTGGTGGAAGAAGTTACATGATGTGAATTAGTGGTTGAAAAATGGTATGATCTGAATGGGCCTAACTATGCTTAGAGAGTAAAGTTGGAGATTAGGTGGCTTAATTTGTTCGACCATAGAAAAAGACATCTAACTGTCTACAAATAATAAAGAGCAGAAGTGGGGAACCCAACCCCACCAATTATTGTTTTAAAATGATTCTCCTGCAGCCACCCAAAATGAAAATACTTGTCATCAAAACATAGTGTAAAAAAAAAAGAAAAACTAAATGATATGAAAATAGTGGTTTCTATTAGGGAATCTAGGTTAGTGGTGATTATTGGAAGATTGGGTCTGGTGAGTTAAGTGGCTACAAACTCAAAACAAGTGCATTTTCTGAGCTAATCCCTCGCTTGAATCTTGATTAAAATGTTAATTAAATAAAGCATCGTTTTCATGTTATGAATTTCTTGGTAATTCTTGTCGGATCTTGAAGATTAGATACGAAAGAAAGTAAATGTGGTAGATGTAGCACGAAAGTAACGCAACATGGCGACTTCAGCTACATTTCCTTTCGTGTAATCATATTTCTAGCTCACCCATTCTAGTAGACAACTCTTTCTAATGTGTAACCTAATTAACGATGCTTCATTCATTTATTAACTTGTTTAAGTATTATTAACCAGATTTTGAGTTATAACGTCACCTTCAATTACTAAGAAACTTCTCCAAATGAATTATGAATTTCATACAAGTTTGTGGTTGCGAATAAATAAATTTGCAATCATTATTATGTTTTACACACTTAAGAAAGAAAATGGATCCACTTCTTGCCCATATCTAAACTTCATTTGTTCTTCTTTTCTTTCACAGGTCCCCTTGGAATCTTGTTCAGAACTTTATTATCCAATGTGTTGAACAATCTCTTCACGTCTTGGTTTCCTTTGCTTGCTAGATAATTCACCTCTTGTTCGTATCGCTCATACATAATGGGAAGGGTCACCAAGCAGAGGAACACTGTGGAAGAAAGATAAATAAAGCGCAACAAAAGGTTCAATTATTGTTAAGAATCTTGATATAAATGATAACAGCACAATAGTAATTAGGATCTCACGTATATATAGGAGATTCAAAGTTGTAAAATAATTCCCAATAGCTGACATGACCCAGAGACCGGTGATTGTCTGAAATTCAATAACATGATGTAAATAAGAAATAATAATCAAGACGAAATGTGTTTGACTGAGTGAAAATTAGTTTCTGAATACCATAAAGAAGAGGGTTAGGTCTTTCCCAGTTGAAATGTCGTAAAAATTCCTCAAGAATGAGTTGAGTTTTTGATACAAGAATCTAAAGGTGGGTTCGGGGATTTGAAAATCATAGATTTGAGGCAGGCTCCTGCAAAAAAAAATATAACGTATTATGAAGAAAGATTTGAAATTTAGGAGTTTATAATAAATTAGTGTATGCAAAGATTACATTACCATGTGATAAGTCCTGCGGCATTATACCAAAC
>Ga0214545_1009674_pt1:0-5000 | contig 14518 bp, 9 predicted proteins | sample CNSS4metaG_FD_160064 | JGI IMG/M metagenome (GOLD analysis project Ga0214545, IMG submission 160064) | Root nodule microbial communities from cowpea collected in UCLA plant growth center, Los Angeles, California, USA - CNSS4 | ecosystem: Host-associated > Plants > Roots > Nodule | place... | reverse complement strand
GAAATTTAATATATCTTAGATGGTGATAAAGAATATCATAATAATTAGATTAAATTTTTATATTATATTAAATAAAACTTATTTATACAATAATAGTGATAAAATTATATTATGATTGATAACGAATAAGGAATTTTTTTTAGTGAAAAGATAGTTCTTCGAATGAAACATAAATTAATAATAATAGAGTAAAGAAGATAATTTTGTTATATTACATAGTAAATGAAATGTTTATGTTATTGAACACTTAAATTGAAAGTATTAAACATTCTTATTGTCAAGAAAAATATACAATAAATAAGAATATTAAAAAATAATAGAAATATTCAAATGTGAGAAATAAAAAATATTTAATTGACATATGTCATTTGAACATAATTGCATAAAGGTCATTATAAGATGAAAAATATATTGGAGATGCAAATGTATTTCATGACAAAAAAAATATAGAAAGTGTGTAGTAATATATATATATATATATATATATATATATATATATATATATATATATATATATATATAAAGTTACTTAATTAACTTATTTAACTGTGAATATTTTAATAATTTAAGTAGAGACGAGGATATGGTGGGGACGAATATTATGACAAGTATAGAGACAGGGCAGATATGTACATCCAAATATCCATCCCCATACCCAATTGAAAAAGTCGAGAATTTCCCATACTTATACCCATAAATATACCCAGTCAATATGGGATTCTTCGTTAAAACGAGAACTGGTTCTTGCAATACTCTCATGGCGGATTTGTTTTATATATATGTGTGTGTGTGTGTGTGTGTGTGTGTGTGTGACAAAATTTGGACAAAAAATTCAAGATTTTCTTTTCAATTTCATTATGTATAACTCTTGAAACTTTAGAGAGTTATTTTTTATTATTTATAATTCTTCGATTCGCATCAAATTTCTCACGTTTAAGTGAGTAGATGCATTTGTTTTCATCTTCAACACATGTCTTATTCTTAAAAATAAAATAAATTTTTTAAGTTTTTATCATAATTTTCCTAATATAAATTTATCACCTTTCACCTATACAGAAAAAATAACACATACAAGAAGAAAATATATTGTTTAAAAAAGTATAGAAATTGAATTTATTCAAAAGAATATATTAATTGGTCCAAAATGTTTTTAAACTCCTCAATTTCACTGTGATACAATTTTATTTTAAAAAGGATGAGAAATTGTGGATAAAAATTGAGATAAAAGTGGAAATCTAAAAAAGAGATGGTGGTATTTTGACAAACTTTTTTTGACCCACTTTTAACCCACCACTCCAATCACCCTTCAATTACTTATTTTGATTTTTTTTTAGTGGTGTGATGTGATGATGTAATAGTGATTGAAGTGGTGAGTTAAAAGTGAGTCAAAAAAAAGTAGGTCAAAATATCACTATCTATTTTGATTTTTTTTTAGTAGTGTGATGTGATGATTCAAAGGGAATTAGAGTGGTGGGTTAAAAATGAATAAAAAAAGTGGGTCAAAATATCATTATCAATTTTTTATAGGATTAATTATGTTTCTAGTGAAATTTTTTTACAGGATTAATCATATTTTATTAAGTTTGTTTATTTGACGTTTTAACTGTGTTTCATGCTATAATTTTAGTTATTGCAAAATGTGGTTGGACCATTAAATAAACTTAAAAAAATTTGATTAAAAAGATTATATTGATATATTTTTAAAGATAAAGTATTGAATTTGTTTAAAGTTAAAAAAAAAAACTAATTCTAATTTTTAAAAAAAAAAATTAAGGAAAAAATATTTAACTTTTTTTTATAATAAGCTTATAACCTGTGTGTTTATAAGAATAGGGATATATTATAAGTTTAACACTATGGTATGGTGTTGTATCTAAGCTTATTTTATTATATGTGTCGTCCATAAAATCTTTTTTTTTTTCTATTTCTTATTACTAAAATGTGGATTTCTTTTCATCGAATGCACGCAATTTTAAATACTTTTTGTTGTTTTTGACGCCCCAAACTGGGGAAACTGGTTGAGTTTCTGGTGACTTAATTCGTGGGAATAAAATGTGCATCACTTTTCCTCCTTTTTGTTTTACTTTTGGCATTTGTCTTTGGAGAAATAATCATAAAGATATCTCAATTTTTGACCATCCATCACATCGCCGAAAGTCATTCGGCCTTCAGCGTGATATGCTACACCATTTCTCTTCAATCATTTTTAACTACACACTCAAAACTATATATTTCTGTGTTTATGTTTACATTAATTTATTCAAATTTACCATTTATCATTTATTCTTAATTCATTTGAGATATCTATTCATAGTTTTCGAATGTTAAATAAAACAAGTTATTTAAAATAATTGTATTTTTATACAAGTTATAGATATGTGCTTGAGTTAATCTCATGTAAAATCAAATATGTACTTAATAAAATTTATACATTTCATGCATAACAATTAGTAAAAAAAAAATAACGAATATTTACCTATAACCAAACTATTCACAAAAATTTAAAATTTTCATAACAAAAAAAGTTTATGAGCTGTACGTATAAAAACGAAGCTGATGGTTTATTTTTCTCCTTCTTTTTTCGAGTAATGATTTTTCTCTAAATTAGGCTCTCTAGCCCCTTATCCGACAATTCCTAAACCAAACTTTCACAAACTTATTTGGTAAAGAATCATTAAAACGCCTTTGATGTACCCATAATTCAACCTAAACCCACTGGTCAAAATTCAAAATGTAAACAACCCGTCAAAACATGATGCTATCATAATCAGTGTGATTTTTAATCCACATTTATATCTTCATTACGAAATTTTAACAATTTTTTTCTTTTAAAATGAGATGACATTTTTTAAATATTAAAAATAAAAAAATAAAAATTACTGAAAAAATAAAACCTAAAATTATAAAAGAAAATCGTCAATGGTTAAAAATTTATTTTCCATTTTTAATACTTTTCTGCCCCAAATATTTACCAACACTTGTTACGTAAACATACATATTTCTAACGTAACACAGTTTCTATTAACAAACTTGTATAATTTGTTCATTTAACAATTACTCAAAAACTTGTGCTTTCTGGGATTTAACTAAAAATAAAGCATATTTTCGTGTCCCAAGATATGATACTGTTCTGTCATATATTATTGAATTGAGTTATTTTCATGTTTCTATCAGATAACTAAACTCCGGTGCTCATACACTTAAGAACTCAACTATCAGTTAATTGAGTTGTTTTAGAAAATATCAAAATAGTGATGTTTAGAAATCAAAATATGAAAGACGGTTCAAATACAATATTTCTCGATTCGCACAAACATTTTTTCCGAAACAAAACTGTAAGATTCAGTAACAGTAAACCAGAAAATGCATAAAGTGAAGTGATCCTAGGAACTTAAATAATCAACCTTGTGTTTTTTTAAATTGATACAACTTCTAATGATTTGGCAGACAACTTTGTTTGTAATGATGATGCCAAACCTATAAAACTCTAGCATGGCCTGAGTCCAATGACTCTAATCTATTAGCAATGAGAACACAAATAATAAAGCAAAGGGGTCCTCCTAAAAGTCATCATGATTGTTCAATCCAGGGTCCCAAATTCAACACTTATGCGCATCATACAACAACACTTGCCCCTTCATGAAATCGCTTTTATAGTACTCAGCAGCCTTGTCCTAAGGTCAGGTAATGTTTTTTGTTTACAAAGTAGTTGTAGCATTAGATCATGTCCCATGCCATTCTCCTTTTCCACTATAAATAGTAATGAGAACAACACCTTTAGGATCATATCTTCTTCTTCTTGGTCTATATTCGAAAATGAAGGTTTCGTATGCAACACTGTGCATCATGGTTACCTTGGTTGCTCTAGCTGAGACAGAGTTGTGTGTGACAGCAGTGACGTGTAATGCGTTGCAGCTGAGTGCATGCGCGAGTGCCATCACCTCCTCGAGCCCTCCTTCATCTGTTTGCTGTAGCAAACTGAAGGAACAAAGGCCTTGCCTTTGCCAGTATTTGAAAGACCCCAACCTCAAGAAGCTTGTGAACTCTCCCAATGCTAGGAAAGTTGCAAATGCTTGTGGTTCCCCATTCCCCACTTGCTAGATATACACTTTTTGAGTATGTTTCACTTCAACTATTATTAGGGTTGTCGGAGTATCTTATGTGTGTTTTTTTCTGTGTAATGTACTCTGTTTCGTTTTTTATCATGAAGTGGGACAGGTCCTCTGGTTGTCCCAGAGTTTGGTGTGGTTCTGCTTCAACAATCACACTTTCCGTTGGAGAATTTGATGTTGTATTGTACTAGCTCTGATGTGCATCTATCAATGAATGTGTAGTTTAAATTTGTTTGCTGATTATGAACGCCCAGCTTTTACCTGTTACATCGTACAAAAAATGTTCTCGTAGGATTGTATTATAACTATTAAATCTCTTTACATAACAAGTTATGAGACAATCATTTCGTTTCTTGTTGAAGTCGGTAGAACTGTTCGTACTAATGTTTAGACCAAAATATGTTAAATACTTTTTGGTTTCAAATCTATTTAGTGTGTGTACAGAATAAACCAAATAATAAACAAAAAAACAAAAGTGATGTGGTAAAAAAGCATACAGATCAACATCTACCACCCTAACTGCATGTGTTCCACCCATTGTGAATTTTATATACTTAAAATATTGTTAATTTTACATTATGAATAGTTAAAACTTACTATATAATTATATATATACAACCATCGAAATATGATTCATATTAATTGTTTGTTAGATAGATAAATTGTTATGAAGTGTTTTAATAGTTTTGTGATGTTATTATTTATTTGTAAGACCAATGATTATGATTGTGACTGAATAACTTGTGCACTTGCAACAAACATCATATTTCAATTAGTTCTTAAAACTAAAAAAAAAAAAACACATAAATTTAAAAAAAAAAAAAAAAAATTTTTTTATTTTTTTTTTTTTTTTTTTTTTTTTAAATTTTATAAAAAAAAAATTTTTTT
>Ga0214545_1009673_pt1 | contig 14521 bp, 5 predicted proteins | sample CNSS4metaG_FD_160064 | JGI IMG/M metagenome (GOLD analysis project Ga0214545, IMG submission 160064) | Root nodule microbial communities from cowpea collected in UCLA plant growth center, Los Angeles, California, USA - CNSS4 | ecosystem: Host-associated > Plants > Roots > Nodule | place: USA... | reverse complement strand
AGTATAAATGCTCCATACATTAAGCATCAAACCATACTATTTCAATTGATTCAAAAGAAAAGGTTTTTATCAAAACAATTTCAAAAGTGCTAAAACTGGGCAAAATCTGTTAATACCAATTCACCCCCCTCTTGGTTGTGAAATATTGGAGCATCAATTCTAACACAATTATTCTTTAATTTACTTTATTATTTTATTTATTGTTGGAATGTTTAATAGTATAATCTCTTTTTTTAAAGTTGTAAAAGAAAAAAGAAGTAAAACTACAAATTTTAACCAAAAAAAGTCCAAATTTATAAATTGGTTAATTGAATTCATTCCAACCTAATAAAAATGAGTTGAATTGAGTTGGATTTGATTTAATAAAATGATAAGTAAATTCCTTATTCTAAACCAATTTTTTTTTTTGGGCTAGGTGATGAATTAATTTGTTAAAACCTTCCCAAACTCAACTGTGCGTGTATACCCAATATCTGAAGCCTTGAAATATGCTTATGTTAATTTTCAAAACAAAGCCTTTAACCATTTTTTGTACGGAATTACCTAACCGCATGCAATATAGAAGAACTCTGGACTCATCATAAACAACTGCCACGTGTGCATCAAGTCGTTTGAATTGTATAGTCTTAATAGTATCAAACTATTGGATAAATAAAAACGCTTAGGTCGGTCATTTTAAAGTCATATACGTGAATTAGTTGACAAATGTAAGATAATATTTAACAAATTAGTGAAGAAAAATTGATCTGTTTGTTATATAGTATGACGCAGTTATATTTCAACTTGAGTTACGTATCCGTATTCGATATTTTAAGATATTTTACTGATACTTATCAATGAAGTATTTAATTTATAAAATTGTAGTACATTACAAGAAAATATTTAAATGATGACCAATTTTTATGACAACAAATAATTAGTCAATATATAATTAGTCACTATATAGTAACCAATTTAGATATCAATCTAAAAACAAAAAAAATATGTAAAGTAACCTTTATTATGAATTGTTTCTAAATTATTCATTAACATTAACTACCAAGGTTTTGACTATCAAAATAATTGGTTTATAAATTGGTCATTAACATTAGTTACCAAGGTTTTAGCTACCAAAATAATTGATCTCTAATTAGGAAAGTGACCTCTAACATATTTTTTGTTACTAAAATTGGTCATTATTTAAGAATTTTCTTGTAGTAGTACTTTTATGATGACAATAATTTATATTTTTTATGTTGATAAGTTTAGTAATATAGTTTTAATTTATATTCACATAATAATAATCTTATATTTATTATGTTTTTAAGAATTATTGTACATTTTTCAATATTCATATATTATTATCTATTATATATCGTATCATATTATTTTCAAAATAAATATATCGACATATTAGATATGTCATTACAAAAAATTATTAATAGTAGAGGAAATTTTTTTTGAAGGTTATAAAAATCCTCCACAAATTAATATTATTTAAGATAAATATGATGAATTATGTAAGAGCTAATAATCATAGAAGTTTTAAGTTATTCTGAAGGGGTATATGACCTCCGGTACTAGATTTCGGGTTCAGACCCTCGTCTTTTCGTCCTTTCCCTTCAAAGATTTCACACTCGGTTAGATCCTCTCTTTTCATCCTTTCCTTCCAAAGGTTTCACATTCAGTTTACGTTTTCCCCAAATTCCCAAGTCCAAAACTAAGCGCCACATTCATTTTTGTTTTGGTGAGTTTAGGGTTCATCTCCCAAATCGGTTTCCTTTCACCTAGGATCGATCAATCTCGTCATCAAACCTAGGGATTCCGCGAGCAAAGGTAAACATTCTAAGCATTCTGTTGTTTGATTGGAAATCAAAGTTTCAAGAACAGAGTTGTACATAATATGAATCTATTCTGCAAAATACAGAATATGATTGGAAATCAAATATGAAACGTGTCTTGATTTGGTTGCCAAAACAATTGGTAGCAAGAGCTCTGTGTATCGAGGAGTAGTCAAGTATATGTATATGAATCTCTTTCAAATAATTAACCTGCTGCATTAGTTTTTATTTGATTTTTTGTGACCCTGAATGAAAGGAAAAATTAATTCTGATATAGGTGCAACGAAGATCGTTTTGAAGCATTTGTGTGGGATAAGAGCGATCCAGGGGAAAAAGGAAGAACAGGTTGAAATAGACTTTAGAACATATATATCTTTTCAATTCTTTGATTATTTGCTTTTCTGAACAAACTACTCACTAACCTCGTTTCATTTTTTTTACTTGTATGTCTGCATCTTCTTCGACTGTTGCAGTTTACATTGGTACAATTTGCTTTCCTGCATCAAGTGTTGGTTATGTTAATGTAAATAGCAGATGATAAAATCTTGGTTTTGGTGTGAATCTTTCTCTGATCTTTTCTTGCTTCTGTTGCCAGGTGCTTATTCAACTGAAGTTGACGCCGCCAAAGCTCATGATTTGGTGTCAATCAGAATTGGGGGCTTAAAAGCATTAACCAATTTTCATGTATGTTTCATTCATTATAGATGCATTTATGAATTTCATAAATATAATCTTGCTGCAGATTTTGATTCAATTGTTATTAATTAGTTGAATTCCTTCTCATAAAGCATATACTATTATTTGTAGGTGAGGTGTCATTCCAAGGACATGGATGAAATGAGAAGAATGAGCAAATGGGACTATATTTGTGCTATTAGAGGGTAAGATGTGAATTTTTTTGTGAATCTTCTTATAGCTAGGCTAGCAGCCTTGTTATGTGTAATCTGTTGTTGATTAAAGAACATTACATAATCGTTCATTACTACTGTAAAAGTTAATAAACTAATAACAGTTGTTGATTAAATAACATTACATAATTCAATTCTAAAGGGTTACATTGGAAATGGTAAGTAAAGTTAATTACATGGATATATAAGTTTATATTGTGTTTCTTCCAGAGGTTGGTTTGGTCTCTGACCAGAATATTTAAGCATTGGAGTTTTGTTATTTGAACATAAAAAAAAAACACTGAGATTTTATATATGTCAACACTACCGCATATAATTATCTGTCTTTTATCCTTGTTTTTTTAACGTGCACGCATCTCAAAACACATGTAAGAAAATCAAATAAACAACGTACCTTTTGTTATTATCTGAATTCAGTCCTGATTTTTCTTTCCTTGAGCGGTGGCATGTGAAACGAACTTTGTGAGGCTATAGCAACTAAAGTCATTTCGATAAAAGTGTTTTTCTCGGTTTAAGCTTTGTTTCTTCTCCTAAAACCTTGCTGAGGCAAACAACTTATTGCTGATAAAGGAAGTGGTGTTACTGAGTCAGTTTGCAAGTATGTGAATAAAATGGGTGTTTACTTGGAATAGAAATTATGGTTAATTAATGCAGCATTTTGGTTTTGGCAAGGCCTGATATCTGGCTGAATCTTATGTTTGAATTAAAGTGTAAAGATGTATATGCATGCAGCAGAGAGAGGTCACATGGGGATGATGATGTGTGTGTTTCTGTTTTTATTTGGTGTTTTTATTGTGGGAATTGAGATTGATACATGTTCCCCACTTTAGCAAGTTTGTTTACTTTATTTAGGGTGCTTCGATGTATGCAAAGTGTAGTGATAGTATTTTGTATAGCTAATTGCTATATACTGCTGAAGTTTAAGAGTGTCTATAGAGATTGGAATTGTAATTGTAGGTACCTGGCATGTGTGTGACTATGCATTAGGATTGTTTGTAGGTTCTGCCATTGAAAACAACTACACAAACATTTCGTCGTATAATCAATCTTGTGATTTCACGTATGCTGCTTACACATGTTCACTCTGGATTTTCTAAACCAAGTAGCAAATGGCCTTGAAATCAAAAGCATAAATCCAAACATGCTATAAAAAACAGGGATTTGCGACACCAATTATTTGGGAAGCACCATAGAAGGCACAACAGAAGCAGAAGTCCTTGAAAAGCAAGTTGTCCAATGGTTGGTAAGTTATAGATTTCAGTTCATTTCTTTGCTTTTAGCTCATTAAGTTATAGATTTTAACATATGTACAATTCACTGTAAATGATACTTTAATTGAATATTTGAATGCCTCTATTTTCTCATCATTTTCTCTGTTGAAAAAGCCCTGCACCAGTATTTTGCAAGGTTTTATATTTTACTAGTTTGGAATGTTGAATGTTTCCTTGTTTAAAATCCTAACTATTGTTTCGGAGAGAGATGATGTTGCCAAGGGCATTGTTGGCTAGATTCGTTCAAAAATCATCCACTGTTTCTCCTTTCCAATTCAATCAACAGGCATATTATTGTGTTTTTATTGTACTAGTGTCCTGTTTCAAAATCTATGCTTATCTCATGGGTTTGGAAATTTTGCAGAGAGCATTGCATAGCAGGAATAAGAAAGCATTGGAATTCATTGCTAAAGGCTGGAATGCTTTGATCCTGATGCACAGTATGCACTGGGTTGTCATTTAAGAGTTGAGGTGAGGGCACTATTAACCTTTATATTGTAATGAAATTGATAAAGTATATGTAGCAAGCTTTGCTAACTTTGAGTTTATGATTATAATCATTTGTTGATGCTTTCTTGAATCACTTAATGACTACCATTACTGTTAGTTTCTTTTTTCTTTTCTTGCCTGATTATGGAGCACCACTTCTTTAATTTATTGATCTGATCTTGATACATATGAGACAAAACCATGTATAATATGAGATAAAACACTTAATGGACCAGAAACAGAAATTGTCCTCTTTCTGGATAATTTCTAGAAAGGAGTGTGATTAATTCTATTCCTGTTTGTTTTCAGTAATATTCAAGAAATATTTCTCAATTTGGATATACAGAAGTGGAATGATATATTAATGTTTTATGATTTTTTATACATATCTATATATTTACTCATCTTATATATATAATATTCTATATATTTGTGGAATCATTGTTCCACCTTACCAAATATATATCATATCGGATACATATATAGTCTTTATTTGTCATACACACATGTGTGTGTATATATGTATGTATAGTTTGTTTTGACCGACTGTATTACATTTGATAAGAATGTTAAATTAGTTTTTCCTCAATCACTTGTTATAGCTTTTCCACACAATCTTACTTCTTTTGGATTCCTATTATCTTCCAGAAATTGGATAACCTCTTTGATAATACAACATATAAGAGTTAAGTAATATTTATGGATAAGAGATAGGATTTTTGCTATAAGATATCTTGTGCCTATAATTTATAATTTATCCCATATTTGATGGGAACTCTAAACTGGTTGCAGAGTTGGTTACCGTTAATGGATTTAAAATTGCTTATGCAATTAAGAATGATGCAAAAGGACCAAGAGGATGAAAGGTCGAGACTTTCAAAAGTCAAAAACAGGATCCGTCCTTGCTTTCAAAGTCACCTTCAGAAAGTAAACATACTTGCATTTCACCAATTTCTGTATGTTTATCAAAACCCATTTTCAATTAGCTCTGCATTCCCTCTTTCAATCCAATTGATTCATATATATGGTTTGAATTGTATGGACCACCATCAGATCGGAATGTGGCTTGAATTAGCTCTGCATTCCCTCTACACTGAACAAAATGTGGCTTAGTTCTCTACACACATTTTAGTATATGCATGTTGATTTCATAATTTGAGGTTGACGTTATTCTTGCAGTTAATATTTATCTTTTATAATTTCAGCAAACTAGTGATACAAATGAGCCTGAGTCTTCTATGGGTACAAGAGGATCATCTGGTGGTAGCAACATTTAGGGTGTTGATGATGTTTTTTAGGATGAAACTATTTTAGTGTATTATGAAGTTTGAGTAAGTATGGATTAAGTTGTAATTGTTTCATTTTAAATTGCTTTTATGTTAATATGTTGATTTTGAGAAATAAAAGTTCTAATGATATATATTTGAGCACTTTGGTTGAAGTATTTGATTGAAGTTTACAAAAAAATATTGTTGATATAAAAATATAAGTACCTCAAATGGGGATATACATTTTCAAGTATAGTAGGAAATTCTAATTACAAACAAAATATTGTTTTCTTTTTAGATTTGAATAACGCAGGAAAAATACAATAATAAATCCACAAATTAAATAATACAAACGAAATAGGTTTTATAATCCTTGAATTGAGGAGGGTATTAACCCCCACAAAAAAAAAAATGAAAAATAAGAATTTTGGAATCAAATAGGTTTATGAAAATAAAGGAGGTTTTAAACCTCCACAAAATAATAGTCATGAATAGGAGAGGTTATAACCCTCCATTAAAAGACTTCCACAATATAAACCTGGTACCAGGGGTTGTAGAAAATCTCCACAAATAACTTGTGGGGAACCTATTTGTGGAGGTTTGAAAAACTCCTGCAAAATATTTTGTGGAGGGTAAAAAACCCCGCAAAACAAAAATAAAACCTCCGCAATTTAGGTTTTTTTTTGTAGTGTGTGTCATATTCTACATATATCGTATCCTACATATATCATATCTGTGCATCATACATTATACACAACTAAACATAGCAATTTTTTGCCTGACAACAAATACCCAGTAAACCTAGCTACAAATAAAAGTAATTTTGCCTTTCTTTTTTCCATTGCGTAACTGATCGAGAACCAATTACGTGAGGTCACTTGTTAAGAGATAAATGTTGAGAACAATTATTTTGACATCAGCTTTCTCCATACTTGCCATTAAGTTACTAACAACAATACCACTACAAAACGAGTAACCATATATTTAATGAAGTTAGACTTTTACAAGAGTAAAGAGTAAAAGTGTCAATGTTAATTTCATAAGAATAAATGTGTCAATGTTAATTTGATACTTCTAAAGAAAAATACTCCCATTTAACAACCTTTGACATTTACACATTTATCCTTATGAAATAGAAAATTGAGCCTAAGTTCATTAGATATTATTAAAATTTGGTCTGGACAAAATGTATTAAATTGCACTGAACTAAATAATAGTTCGCCTGAATTGAAAAACAGTTCAGACGAACTGAACTGAACTGTTTTTTTTTTTTAACAAACTGAACTGAATTGAACTGCACTACACTATAATATAGACTGAATTGAACTGTTATACACTAAACTGTTATATGAATTGCACCATTTTTGGATTGAATTGCACTATTTTTGAATTGTACTACACTATTTTGAACCATTTTTAAACTGAATCACATTAATTTTGAACTAAAATATAATATTTTTGAACTGAAATGTACTTCATCATTTAAATTGTTAATAAATTATTAGATCAATTTAAATTGTTGAATTTTTTCTTCAATTTTTTTTTTAATTTTTTGCTAATAAACTTAAAAAAATATTAATATTGAATTAAGTTAAACTATTTTTTGTAATATTTATTCATGTATAATAGTTTGAAATTAACATTTTTATGTAAATAAAGATATTTCACTCCTAGAAATTTTCATATTACATGGGACTTTTCCTGCAAATTTGTTAAAAAAATTTACAAGAAAAAGTTTTTTTCTGTCATTTTTTTCTAAAAATCTTAATTGAGTAATTTTTTTCGTGGGTAATTATTTCCTACAAAATTATAAAATACGTAGGTATTTTCTACAAAATTTGTTGCGAAAAATGTTTTATACAAAATATTTTGCGAAAAATGTTTTATACAAAATATTTTACAAAAAAATTTGTAGCAATTTCTTGCAATTTTTTTCACAACAAAATTAGTAGGTATTTCCTACGAAAAAATTTCCAAAATAAAATTGATAAGACATGTGAGTTTTTTAATAGTATTTTGTGTGTTCACCATATTTTTAAATTTAAATAAAATACAAATTTAATTAAAACACTATATATTAAAACTATTAAAATATATTTGAAGAAAAAATACGGAAATTGAGAAAACAATCTAAAATTAAATATAATATGACATGATTTTGTTACGTAAAAACGATAATAAAATAAAACTTAAGATATTATTTATAAAATTAAGTCTTCCACTGTTATGTCCTCTTCCATAAATAATAGGAATTATGCGATATATAAGAGAACACATTTGATTTCAAGAGAAAAAGAAGGATCTATAATTAAAAGAGATAGATTTTATTTTGTATTCGATATCAGAAAAATTATTCAAAAAAATAAGTGTTGGAAGTATTAAATTTTCTTTAATGTAAATAATTACATTAATTAATATAAATTACATATAACACTATTTTTTATAAAATAAAATAAATATTACATACTATTTTTTATAAAATGAAATAATTAATATCAATAAAAACGTGGCTTATAATATAACCATAACAATGTCGTTGAAATCTATCATTATAATTAACCTAACATATATTACATACCTTTTCTTATTATTGTATATGAAATGAAAACAAAAATTAAAGAGCAACAAATTGTGTGCAGTGTGTACGAGATGATGGAATACGGTGTTGTGTACGTTACCAGCTATGTATGAAGCACCAAGGAGAAACTAAAATGCAGAGTTCAATTATAGAATAATTAACTCATTTAAATGTGGTTTTTAAAAACTAAACTGAACAATAATACAGTTGAATTTTTAATATAACCGGTTCGATTTATTTTAATATAAAACAATACAGTTAACTGTAAAACTGAAATTAATCATGCCACAGTCCTAATTAAAATTATGGTTTTGAAAACTGGTTTCAAGAAAAGGTAATAGTTGTTGTAGTTAAGTCAAAATTGTGTGACCGTTACTACGGTTGTTTTACTGTCATCAGAATCTGTTTTTCTCTTATCTTTGGTGTACATATAAAAGCATTGTATCTGTTTAGGGTAAAGGTTAATTAATGAGAACAGAAACACTTTTATCATATATTTACTATAAAAAAAAATTGTTTCTTCATGGATCAAATGTGGTTCAACTTGTATGATTTATCATGAAAAATGTAGAATACAGTTTTTCAAGCTTTTATCTCACACTAATTAATGCTTGACATTTGTTAATATTTTTTTTACATACCAGTGTAATAATGTATATCATCGATGCATGAAACATGGGTGTTCTATAGTTGCTCCAATAAACACACATGCAGAGTACAGCCTATACAAATTTAAATAAATATTAAAAAATTATATTAGTATCAATTAGATCAACATATTCATTTAAATAAATACTAAAAATAAGTAAAATTGATATTATCTAAATAAATATAAATATTAAAAATGGACAATTAACTTCAGCTAAGTTAATATTAAATTTAATAAATATTACAAATAAATTATATTAGTGTCAAGTAAATTCATACCAATTTAAAGGAATATTAAAAATAAATTAGACTATATATAGAAGATAAATTGACAGTAATTTAAATAAATATATATTACGATTAATTTTGTATCGATTTATTAATATATATTAATTTTAATACATATTAAAAATAAATTATAATAGTGTTCGTTCAATCGACGTTAAAAATACATGGAAGATTAAAAGTAAATTAAACTAACACATTCGTCAAAGATTTTCTTATTTGATAGTTATTTGGAATATTTTATTTTTTCAGCGAGGTTATGCGAATAAAGTTCATCATACTTTCACGTTCTTGATGACCGAATCTGTAATATTTGCCATTTCTTTCGTCCCACAAGCCAAACTAACACTACAAGTTATAACTGTGATAATGGTTAACACACTTCTCATCTTGGACATATCTAATATTGCCCAACGACAAATTATACAGAGAAATAATCACACAAACACACACTATTAGTCGATTATTACATTATTTAATAACCTTATAACCTAAAGCAATGTATTAGTAGATTGAAAAAATATTGTACATAATCATCTTTATATAAAAAAACCTTTTGGATGTGAAATTATACACGGCTCTCAAATAATGCTTCGTTATTTTCGTCAGCTACGTTGTTTTGGTGCAGTATTATACCCTAAAGCTTCGTTGTTATTTTCGCCAACATGGTTTTGGCAGAACACCGTACACAACACAACAAGCTTCGATAATTTCGTCAATTACATGGCTTTTAGCACAACACTACTATACACTGAAGCTTCAATGTTTTCGCCAATTAAATGGCTTTTAGCACAACACTACTATCCTCTCTTTATATAAATATAAAGATATATGTACAATTGAAAACCCCTACTCTTCCACATCCAAAATCACCTCTTCTTGGTGAGTAATTCTCTTTCTCATCGTTTTAGTTTCTCATGACTTTGGAGTTGACATCAAGTGAAATATATATATTACGAGTCTGAGAGATTGTACGATTCCTTTGATGTTAATGTCTTAGAACATATTCCAGTGCTGTCTCTGTATTACATGTTAGAAGTACCTCGCCAACCAATGATAGTGTCATTTTAGAGTATATAAGTAGGTGCAAATCTTATTTTACAAATCGACTATGTGAAGTTGAGTTGATTTTAAATTCATTTTTTAGCATGGTATATGAAAACTGTTAGAAGTGGGCTTTAAGTCTCAATCAACCCTACAAAACCAATTTGTAAGGTAAAGATTGCACCCATTTATATATTTTGAATTGACCTTTATCTCTAGTTGATGTGGGACTTCCAACACAACCCCTCACGCCGAGGTATATTCATCTCGTGCATGAGACAGAAAATTAGTGGATGGTCCGTCAGCGGCTCGATATCGAGTGGAACAAAATGTTCAAGCAAGTTCGCTAAGATAGGCTTTAACCTAGCTCTGATACTATGTTAGAAGTGAGCTTTAAGCTTAACTCAACCCCACAAAGCTGACTTGCGAGGTTGAGTTAGACTTAAATTTCACCCTTTAACATATTAGAGTCATTAGAGTCTTTATATTTAGAGATGCAAATCTCATCTTACAAGCCAGTTTTGTGAGGTTGAGTTAGGCTTAAAGCCCACTTCTAACATGATATCAAAGTCAGGTTAAAGTCTATCCTAGCAAACTTTCTTGGACATCCTGTTCTACCCGATATCGGGCCATTAACGGACCTCCAACTGATGTATATACCTCGGTATGAGAGGGTGTGTTGGAAGTCTCACATCGACTAGAGATAAAACAATTTCATAGTATATAAGTAAGGTGCAAACCTCACCTTATAAATTGGTTTTATAGTGTTAAGTTAGGCTTAAAGTCTATTTTTAACAAAAACCTCACTTCACAAACAATTTTATAAGGTTGAGTTAGTATTAAAGTTGACTTTTAGGAGCTGGGCAACGCATGATGTTATTGTCGTATAGGCATTGGTTTTGAGGCCCTGGAAGTTGCCGGGGTGACGTCGTAGGATCTGTCACTTTCTCGCTGTTATCTAGGGCGGCAGCTGGTGGTGGTGGTGTTGCCATTACCGGTGAACTACGGTAGAACTAAGAGTTCTAAAGTCCCACATCGGACCATCAGGAGGAGTGCGATGTCTTCAGCTTCAAGCCCATGTAATCTCTGCTGCTATATATGTATATTTTTCTATCAACAAGTTTTGTTGCTGTAACTGTTTTTTTTGAGGATTCTCATGGATTCAGATGATTGAGGCCAATTTAATTCCATGTACCTATTGATTTTTTTACTTTGGGACTCAACTTGCAAATATTGATAATTTACATGAATAACAACAAGAGTTTTTGACGCAAATCATGCATGGGGAGATGATTTTCATGGAGATACCTCGTGCAATACCAATTCGCACAAGAAAAATACCATTTTTCCTTTTAATTTTATATTCCTATACTGAATCTTTGGATATCACGTTTTGTTTGATGTTGAATGTAAGGAATATTGTATTTCGGCAACTTTAATATATTATATAATTATTATTTTTTATATTTTACTTAAAAAATTTATTTATATTTTGTTATCAAAAAGATTATCAATTATTTAAAAACAAAAACAAAAAGTGGGTGTGGGTGGGAAATATATAATCATTTTTCATTTACTACACCTATATAGATGTTGCTACTTTTTCAAAAATCCAAAAAAAAAAATCACAATTTACTAAACCTTGCATTTAAGTACATTAAAACAAAATATTAGCTCTGGTTTTTTTATATAAGAAACATATGCAAACTATTTATTTTCAGTTGAACTATTAAAAGACATCTTTTATCTTTTTTAAAATAAAATGCAAACTATTAACTTATTGCAAAGTCTAATACTATAGGACATGTATATTGGGAAAATGCTAACGATATATATTGATAACTCATGTTTATTGTTGAAAATTTTGTCTCAACTTATTGTAATGTTATAAACATAAACAAAATAACTCTGGCATTTATGAAATATAACTGAAATTTTACAAAGTATTATTAAAAGTAAATTACTTAACTATATTTATCTGTGTTAGTGAATTAAGCACACTTTTTGTTCTTTTTTTTTATAATAATCAATTTAGAATGCTTGTAATATAATTTTTGTGTTATAAATTACCTTTCTTCCTCTTTTATTTATTTATAGAATTCAATTTAACAAACTTCTGTTTAATAGGTTCGTGTCCTTAAATACCCTCAACTATAAGTCATTTCCTCAATTCAATAAACAGTAAATGAAAAAGTTTAATACTGTGAACCTTTTAGAAATCTAACTTTATATTGCATAAAAGGCATTTTGGTAACCATAACTACAAATATATTTTATTACATTTAAAATAGATTAATATTATTTAGATACACTTATTTACTTTTGCAAATTTTATACTCATAATCAGCACTTGCAAATTTTATTCTTTTATATTTACATGCATATACATTGTGCGTAATTTACTATTAATCCAATCTAAAAATAAAATAAAATTACATGTGTATACCTCTATTGTTCCTGTTAATATATATAAAATGTACTTTTAACCTTTACAAATTCTCATCAGAAAAAAAAAATGATGAAATTAGCAATACAACTTTTTCTGCCTTCTTTTATTTCATTCAATATATATATATAGAACAATATTGGTTACATCTTCGTTATCGACGACATGTTTGGCCGTGACATTTTAACTGTACACGCTGTGAAGCCTCCTCTATATAATAACTACTGACACAAACAGTGCCTTAATTCACAGAACTTCTTCATTTTCTTCCACACTACACTGTTATGAGAAAGCACAAAGCCTATGCTGTTCTAATGGCGTTGGAGCTAGCTTCGATTGAAATTAAGTATGGAATTTCAAGTGATTCTAATCCCTTCCAACAACTAAGCCCTACCACGTTGATTTTCGTGGTTGCCATATTTTGCCATGCCCTAGCTTCCATAGCTGACTCAAGCTTTTCCGCTACCATCATAACATTTCATGTGTCAGGAGTAGTTGGATGTGAAACTCTCTTGTGGTTGTTTCTATCTGAGTTTCTGAGATATTACATCATCAACGCTATTCTTCTACTTGTTGCATTCTTCTGCTTCTTCAACTATTTCACTCCCTTCGGCTTCGCCTCTCATACACCTTCACATGATGATCACCTGGCAAACATGGAATCACATGAAACTCAAATGTAACATTTGTGATGACATGCATTTGTACGTCGTTTTGAAGAAAAAAAGACAGCATAAAATAAAGTGTTTGTTAAGAGGATGTCTAAGTATTAATAATAGATAATTTAAAGAATAAAATTTAGTTTGATTGTAATTTTGGATTAGAATTTACTTTCATTTTGGAAAATATATAGTGTAGAATATTGTAACTGTTTAAAATTTGGAGTTAAATGTTTCTCGTACCTTGTTCGCATGTGGATTTCTCGTCATTAAAACTCAGTGCGGAGCAGAGGAAAGTGTTGGTTGAGGTCTTTAGAACTGTCTTGAAGGTGAATAAATTTTTTAGACTAAATTTTCATTTTACATATGGTTGATGAATTGGTTTAAAAAGATGAATAAGTAGTGTTTTTAATAGGTTTGTTAGGTATGCTTTTGTATTTATTATGTTTGTTATTCTTATTTTGTTTGAAGATAGTTTTGCTTGTTTGATATGTGATCTGTTTTTAAACATTGTCAGTGATGTGTTTGTATTTTTAAAACAATGTATATAGAAGAAATTTATATGTTATTGACATATTCTTGTTTGCACTGCACTTGCTCCTATTTCTCACCTTTTCATGAGTGCAATTAATTCCTTCACCCCTAAAATTTCTTCTCTCAATCCGATCAAAATGTTTGCAGAAATTGTTTTCTACAGAAGGAGTGAATGTTTACTTTCCAAAAAAGAAAAATTCCAAAATTATTTACTGTGTTCTGAAAAATATATTCCGGAAACAATGGGTGCAGATATGGTGCAGAAAGTAATCGTCTTTCATGAGTCAGGTAGAATCTTTTATGGGGAGTTTTTTTCTGGACTTCCAAAATTTTTTCAAATGTATAAAATATTTTTTGATCATTTGAGTAAAATTATGTAAATCACATTTTTAAAATTAGTTTTGGATATCGACTTCCGTAAAGGATATTTTTAGATATCAACATCCAATTAAAACTGTGGACTTCTAGATGTTAATATATATATATATATATATATATATATATATATATATATATATATATATATATATATATATATATATTTTTTTTTTTTTTTTTTTTTTTTTTATAT
>Ga0214545_1009660_pt1 | contig 14537 bp, 14 predicted proteins | sample CNSS4metaG_FD_160064 | JGI IMG/M metagenome (GOLD analysis project Ga0214545, IMG submission 160064) | Root nodule microbial communities from cowpea collected in UCLA plant growth center, Los Angeles, California, USA - CNSS4 | ecosystem: Host-associated > Plants > Roots > Nodule | place: USA... | reverse complement strand
ATTATAATTATAATTATAATTATAATTTAATTTAATTTATATTTTATTTTTATAATTTTATATTAAAAAATTTATAAAATTCATATTTTTTTAAATATTTGCGGGTATCGGGTATCCACGGGTACCCGCGGGTTTTAAAAATATCCTCGGGTATTTTTTAAGCGGATACCCGACGGGTAAACGGGCGGGTAACGGACGAATTTTTTTTTAGCGGGTCGGGTACGGGTATCATACTATCCATGCCCGACCCGACCCGTTGCCATCCCTACGCACCACCGTATGACTCGCTTGTCGGCGACATCGACCACCGTCGGCGTGGACGTCGACGTTAACGCCTCCTCGACCCACGACCTCTTTCTTCCGCAAGAGAGAAAGGCATCATGATCCCTATAACTCACCACCGCACCTGCCACCGCGATTGGGTCGCGCGAGCCCCATAGAACTGACCCCTTGGCCGTCGTGACGTAGTCTGTCTCTGCAGTCTCGTCGCCGTTCACCGAGAGGGCCACCAGTGGTGTTTGTTTTTTCTTTCTTCTCCAATGCGCGAGCCACCACTATAGCCTCAAGGTCACAACGTCGCCTGCTTCCTGGTGCGTCCGAGCCGCTGGCAACGATGCTAATCGCCACTAGAAGCGTCGCTGGCCTTCACGATGCTCCAAGCTTCTCGAACCTCTTCTCGCGCGAGCCACACTGGGTTTGGAAGCTACGCCACCAAGCCTTATCGTCGCGCCCCCAATCGAAGCCGCTATCACTCAGCCCGTTTGCACTCCGACTCGCAGGCGGCAATGTCGCTGACAATTTTTGTTCTTTTTTGCTTTACTATTCTGTTATCGTGGTTTTGTGCAGGTTTAAGATGAAAGTGATAAAGGAGGGATTGAGAGGAGGTGAATTTGTTGAGTGAACCAAGGGGAACAATGGGTTATGGTGTTTTAGTTGGAATCAAGAGGGTGAAGGTGTTGTTTTTCATCTTGTAGAGAACAAAATGAGAAAAAGCCCCCTTGAGTGAAGAAGGTGAAAGTCTCCTTGAATGAAAGGACCTTGATGATATTTGTTGTGTCTCTGCTCTGTTCATTTCCTACCTCGAGACGTGGGATAAGGTTGAAAGCAGATGTTGTTTCCTGCTCTTTCCTTGTTCAATCATCATGACCATGGCGAGCTAGCTACCATCCCTACCTATCAGAGACCTTAGATCTTACGTTAACCTCTTCTTCTATTTTATTTTTGTTTCATTTTTTTACACATTTTTTTTTGAAAAGGGAATAAAACAAAATAAAATAAAAAGTAAAAATTAAAATCAAAATTAAGAATTAAAAAAAAATAAAAATAAAACATCAAATAAAATAAAAAACATCAAATAAAATAAAATAAACAAGATAAAGAAACCAAGATTAAATAAAACAAGATTAAACTAAATTTAAAATGAGATTAAAATAAAGTAGGAATATATCCATACTCAAATCAATGTTCACTGATCTTTTGTTTTCTTTTTATTTTTCTTCCTCTTCCTATCTATTTTTTGAAAACAAAATTATTTTTTTTACCCGGATGAAATTGGATGTTGACAGCTGTCCCTCTTTACTTAGATTTTACTAATAATATGAAAATTGACTTTTCATAGTATCATGGTAAAAGATAAGTGAAGATAGAGACACTAATTTCGTCTGGGTTTTGAACAAGGAAGGGGTGACTAAAAAAATGATTTAAAGGGATGTGATGACCAATTCTAAGAAGAGGGTCAGGATCCAAAGAAGAAAAAAAACTCGACCATTTCGAAGGAGAGGGCCTTGATGTAAACATAAGAAGATCAATGATCATTCCATCGGAGAGGGCCTTGATGTAAACATATGAAAAGCAATGACCATTCCATCGGAGAGGGCCTTGATTTAAACATAAGAAAATCAATGACCATTCCATCGGAGAGGTCCTTGATGTAAACATAAGAAAATCAATGACGATTCCATCAGAGAGGGCCTTGATGTAAACTTAAAAAAATCAATGACCATTCCATCGGAGAGGGCCTTGATGTAAACATAAAAAAATCAATGACCATTCCATCGGAGAGGGCATTGATGTAAACATAAGAAAATCAATGACCATTCCATCGGAAAGGGCCTTGATGTAAACATAAGAAAATCAATGACCATTCCATCGGAGATGGCCTTGATGTAAACATAAGGATATCAATGACCATTCCATTGGAGAGGGTCTATACCTGAAAGGATGAACCTGAAGATGATTTTGACATGTTGGCAAACATCATGTGAATGCTTAACATCGGTGAAACTTGTACACAATATTTGTACCGATTGAAATTTTTTTCAAATTTTCTCTTTTTGAACAATTTTTTTAATTGACTTCCATTGATTTTTATGATGTTTGATGGACGATGTAATATGATGAAAGTGCATGATAATGGCGAAACATGCAAAGGGAATCTTTTGCAGTTTTACTTTTTGCATTTTTTTTCTAAACAACTAGCCTAGGACGTCAAACAACTTGGGCTTTGTGGGGTATATTAATCTGGATCGGTGGGCCAGACAAAGCTGGGCTTAGGCTAGATAAAAATGTGCTTGGGGGTCAGTACGAAACTAGGCTCAGGGGCCATATAAAACTGGGCTTGAGGGGCCAATACGGAACTTGGGTTCGTGGGCCAGATAAAACTGGGCTTGGGGGGCCAATACGAAACTAGGCTTAGGGGCCAGATAAAATTGGGCTTTGTGGGCCAATATGAAACTAGGCTTGATGGGCCAGTGCGAAACTAGACTTGTGGGCCAGTACGAAACTGGGCTTGGGCTAGTCTAAAACACAGCTTGGAGGCTAGTCAAAGCTAGCTTTATGGCAAGTACGAAACTAAGTTTGTAGGATATATAGGTCTTTCATATGAATGAAGATGACCATCAATTTGAGAAATGTAAAGAAGATGATTTTTGTAAATTGATTCCTTCAGAAGAAACAATAGTTGAAAAAGTATGATGCATGAAAATTCTCACTTGTGTCATGATGTCAAGATTTTTTTGCTTTTTGAATCGAGTGTCAACGCACGACATGATGATATGACATGCAAATGGTTATACATGATAGAAAGCATGTTTTCTTATTTTTAAGCACAACGAATAAAAACATTATTGTAGAGATCAAGAGCCTGAAATGCATGAGTGCATGATGAAAAACTTGTTATGCTCTACCTTTTTGAAGTTTTGTTTTTTCATGCTATGTCCTCTTTCCAGTCATCAAGCTTATTGTTATGGAGAACGTGGGATGGAATTCGAAGTATTTTGAAATGGAGTTTTTGAAAAGAAAGTAATGATTGCAAGAGAGAAGTGACAAGGTGTTCAGACATTGGTAAGCATGATTTTAAAGAGGAGAAACAAGGTGCCGAAACCTTGGCAGGGTGTTGAAACCTTAACTTAAAGAGGAGAAAACAAGTTGTAAAAACCTTAACAGAGTGTAGAAACCTCGACTTAAGCAAGAGAAACAAGGTGTCAAAACCTTGGTGCGGGGATCAAGGTGTCGTAACCTTGATATGTAGGAGAAAACAAGGTGTAGAAATCATGGTGCAGGGATCAGGGTGTCATGACCCCGATATGCAAGAGAAACAAGGTGTCAAAACCTTGGTACAAGGATCAGGGTGTCGTAACCCCGATGTGCAAGAGAAAACAAGGTGTTAAAACCTTGGTGCAGGGATCGGGGTGTCGTAACCCTGATATGCCAGAAAAACTTGATTCATAAGGATTTTGTAACTTGAAGGAGGAAACATGAATGTATGTTGATCCTTTTGTGTTTTTTAAGGGGAAGGATTCAATAACCATTCATACTAATGAAAAGGGCTTCTATCCAAAAGATTTTTTTTTTGGATTGAGGGTAACATATGTTATGGTTGTTTGTGCAAGATGCATGTCATTATGTCAACTCATGAATGATGAATGTATGTACAACCCTTTTCATTTTCTCGTTACTCAAGGTGTTAAAACATTAATGCTAGAACCAGGGTATCGAAACCCTGATATGCATGAAAACCTGAATGCGTGGTGGAAAAAGGTTGGTTGTGCCTTGTCTTTTGATTTTTCTATGCATGCCTGAGTCAATTGTTTTATTTGCAATCATCAAACTCATTGATTTTGAATGTTCCATGAAAATTAGGGATGTCACACATCTCGAGGTCCAACATCTGAAATGATTATATTTTTGATTTTCTAGTTTGCGACATTAGTGCATGCATGCTTGAATTCACAAGTGAGTTAAAGGCCAAGAATTTTTAGAAAGAGTTTGAAAGAGACTGAGGTAGCCATGTGGGTATGTTGTTCCTCACACACCGCTCAAAGGAAAAGTAACTTGTGAATGTCAAGGCGAAAAACACAAGAGTTCCCAAAAAGGTTGCCCCAATTTTGGTGTCTTAGAACAAGTGCTTGAGAATATGGATACGTGAATGTTAAGACGAGAAACTCATGAGATACACAAAGTTGCCTCAATTTTGGCGTATCGGGAAGAATTTGAATGAAGTATGAGTTTTGGGTCAGAAAAGATAGTGGATATGGAAGGGATTGGATTAAAAGAATGGCCTAGTTGGTTTATTTCCTTTCCCTTGCTTTTGGTAAGATAACAGGGAGTTCCCCTCTTCCTAAGACACTGTTTTTTTTAAATCAATTCTCTAGTTTGATCAGTTTATTGAAAAACCCTATTTTTGTATTATTTCCTTTGAAGCATCATCTAAACAACATGCATAAAATTTCCAATGGCTTAGAAGGGGTTCGATGAGATGACGAGGACCGATTAGGGAGTTAGCCCAGTTTGATTTGGTATCAGGGCACCATATGTTTGGGCTTCCCCCATTTGTTGATGACATGAAGAAAAAGATAGGGACTTCAAGAGTTTGTCCAGTGTGAGAGTATGGATTGGCATAAGGGCACAAAATGTGTTTAACTTGCCCTAGTTATTGAAGAAAGGGACTTCAAAGGTTTCTCTGATTTGAGGATCTGGATTGACACACTGCCCTGGTCGAGAAGGAACAAAGAGGTTGAAAAATGATGCGAAGTTAAAAAGTTTCCCTTATTTGAGGATTTGGATTGACACACTGTCCCATTTATGAAGAGGTTGAAAAAATTATGGGGACTTCAAAAGTGTACAAATTATGTTTGGTCTGCCCCAATTATGGTAAGGCATGAAGAGGTTGAAATGTGGTGGGGACTCTAGACGTTGCCCCTAGTGTAACCATGATAATTAAGGTGAAGTTGCCCTTTGGATAAATGAATGGTCATACAAATGGTAAAATGACGTAACTACCCCAGTTTGAATTTTGGAGAAAAATGTTCGACAATTGTATGCAAAGGTTGGACAAGGTTTAGATTGTGAGTAGAGGATATGATAGGAAATGAAGATGAAATCCATGAAGAGGGTGAAGTTGCCCTTTCTTTGGATAAATGAATGGTCATACAAATGGTAAAATGACGCAACTATCCCAGTTTGAATTTTGGAGAAAAAGGTTCGACAATTGTATGCAAAAGTTGGACAAGGTTTAGATTGTGAGTAGAGGATATGATAGGAAATGAAGATGAAATCCATGAAGAGGGTGAGAATGAAAAAACGAAGGAGGATGCCCCTTATCTAATTGATTAATCATGCTTATTTTAAGGAGCTTTTGGCATATGTGAATAAAAAAAAAAACTGTCTTAGCCATTGAAAGCAAATCTCAAAACATGTTTTTCAATTTTCATATTTCCCTTTATTTTTCCTCTTTTTAATTTTGGACAAACCTTTCAACACGTCAAAATGATTTCCATGAATTATTTTTTTTTAAAGGTAATGACAATCGATCTTGGATTTGTGTGGGCTTTATTAGGCTTGTATCGTGACCAAAGCTAAGGGTATGAAAGCAAATGTGGATAGTAAAAAAAACCCAAAAAGATGTGATGGTATTTTGGAACAGAGGTCTTTGAATAACGTTGCATCCAAAATTTATTTGACTCTTTTATGTTCACCATTTCTTTATTTTTTTAATGGATTTTTTTTTTCTTTTTTTTATTGGTGAACCGTTTGTCAAACAAAAATGCGAACATGATATCAACCCTCATTGTGAGGGTGACCCTTGTTCAAGGTGATTTGAAAGAAAAATATTTTTATTTGCTTCTTTAAAGCTCAAAGGGGTTATAAAGGATGATATTTTTTTGTTTTATGATAAACAAACATGGTCACACATCACTTCCAAAACATGATTATTTTCTCTTTCAAGAAATTTTAACCCAGGAAACAAAAAAATTGGTTCATGTTATAATTTGTCCCTTGATTTTAATTTTGTCTTTTTTTCTAAATTTTTTTTGTCTCGACGAATTCAGGGACCACCCAACCAGTGTAGGCAATGATAAACTTGGCAAATCTACCCAGCGTAACGATTTGTGTTTATCAATTTGGGTAATGTTAGGGTTGACAAGACAAATCCTTCATTCTAGGAAAGTCGAAGGATGAATGTTTTCAAAATATGCACACACGAATGTCTCGAAAAAAAAATCAAGTTATTGTTCTCAATTAAACATTTGGCCCTAGGAGAACGTGACACCCCATTATTCTTTTTTTTTCCTTTTGATCATTCATTTTCTATTTTTTGTTGTTATTTTTTTTGTAAAAATAATGAATTTGACGATTTGCAAGAAAACAATTGACTCAAAACATGACAATCTTTTTTATTTCCTTCAGCTCATTTTTTGTGACATCGTGTATTCATATGAGGTAAGATGGATGATATGGCTTAAAAAACTGTGTACACGCCACTATGAATAAAGACAACCATTGAATACAACACAAGTTTGTGCCCAAGATGCACTTACTCACTTGTATGCCGATGTGACTAAAGAGCAACACGCATGATATGCAAATAATTGAAAAACAACTACATGAGACGTAATGCATGTGCCTTAAGAGGCATTTATTCTCATGATATGATGATGAAATGTGATATACTTATTTGAAAACACCATGGATGATATGTAGAGTGACATAATGAAATGCATGTTTACGCTTCAAGAGATGCTTATTTTCATGAGATGTGATGTATGATATGAAAATGCTATGCATGATTATGCCTAAATAGGCACTTATTCACATGTACATTATGCACACAGAAAGATGATGATTAAAGCAAACAATCTCCCTTTGTGCCTTAACAGAGGTTTAGCGCCTAATGGATCTAAGGTAAAGTACATGCGCTCACCGGGATGGTTCCCTAAACTTAAGGATCAAGGTCACTAGAGCTATGGTCCACTTCATGATATTTCCCACAATAGTTGGTATACAACAAGGAGTGAGAGTACCAAGGAAACAAGCAAACTCTAGCTGGGGTTCTCACAATGACCACTTGGGAAGTTCATCCACTGTGGCACCGCTACACAATCCCCTCTAAGTCTAAGTTACACAGACTCGGGTATAGGGCCCACTCATGATATGCACAATGTGTGTGCGTGGAGAGAGAATGGTGCATACCATAACCCCCACATGCAAAACAGCAAAAAAAATCCTAAGCAAATATGTAACAAAATAAGAAAAACTATTCACAAAAAAATTATTCCAAGAGACAAATATATACACATGCAAATAAAGACAATAATAAACAAATAAGAAGAGGAAAGAAAACATAAGGAAAAACCACATTCAGTTCGCATATCTAATTAAATGGCTTGACTCTCTAGCGTCCCCAGTGGAGTCGCCAGCTGTCACAACCGAAATCGTGATGGGAACGCGAACCAAAAAATAAAACGAGTTTTGAAAAGAGATTGGGAGTCGCCACCATAGTTATTTCTGGAAAACTATGGAAAACCATAAAATAAAGAAAGTCTGGGAAAAACCAAATTTTGGATTCGGGAGTTGGTTACGCGTAGGGAAGGTGTTAGCACCCTACGCGCTCACCCGAAGGCGGTACCTTTAATTAAAAATGCAAAGTCAATGTGGTTTTCAAAATGTTAATTTTCCCCAAGAAAAAAAATAATAAGATAAAAATATTTTTTTTATTTTTTGGGCCCGACAAGGATTTACCTTGGTCCTACGTATTCTCATTAAAGATGAGAAATCAGGGTTACGTAGTTCTTTAAAAGATATTTGAAAAAACAATTGAGAAAAATATTTAATTTTTTTTAGATGAACCTGACAAGGACTGGCCTTCTCCTACATATCTCACAATGGAGAATCAAGGGTCACGTAGTTCTTGAAAAAAATATTTGTTGAAAAATGTTGATATTTGTATTTTTAAAATTTCGTATTTTTTGGTATTTTTTTGAATTACTTGAAAATATGTGTCATACCATGCGAGCGGTCGGACAGACACTAAAAGAGAAAGAAAACTATTTTTGATATTTTTGAAAATGAGTGTTACACGGTGTGAGCGACCGGACAGACACAATAAAGCAAAAAAGAACATTTTTCGTTCTTTAGATTTTTCTATTTTTTTGTAATTTTTTTATAATTTGAAAATATTTTTGTTTTATTTTTTTTAGAAAATTATAAAGATAGAATTTAATAAAAAAAGGATAAAAGTGGAAAAACAAAATGTGAGAATAAGGATGGATCTGGCTACTAGTCCAACCTCTTCCTTTCTCAAATAAGAAAACCCTAAAAGCTTATTCCTCTTCCCCTCTCACGCAGACCTTGTCCTCGCAGAATCCGCAGCCGTTGCACCTTCATCGCACCACCGCGTGACTGGCTCGCCGACGACATCGACCACCGTCGACGTTAACGCCTCCTCGACCCACAACCTCTTTCTTCTGCAAGAGAGAAAGGCATCATGATCCCTGCAACTCACCACCGCCGCACCTGCCACCGCGATTGGGTCGCGCGAGCCCCACAGAACTGACCCCTTGGCCGTCGTGACCGTCTCCACAGTCTCGTCGCCGTTCACCGAGAGGGCCACCAGTGGTGTTTGTTTGTTCTTTCTTTTCCAATGCGCGAGCCACCACTATAGCCTCAGGGTCACAACGTCGCCTGCTTCCTGGTACGTCAGAGCTGCCGATAACGATGCTAATCGCCACTAGAAGCGTCGCTGGCCTTCGCGATGCTCTAAGCTTCTCGAACCTCTTCTCATGCGAGCCACACTGGGTTTGGAAGCTACGCCACCAAGCCTTATCGTCGCGCCCCCAATCGGAGCCGCTATCACTCAGCCCGTTTGCACTCCGATTCGCAGGCGGCAATGTCGCCGACAATTTTTGTTCTTCTTTGCTTTACTATTATGTTATGGTGGTTTTGTGCAGGTTGAAGATGAAAGTGATAATGGAGGGATTGAGAGGAGGTGATTTTGTTGAGTGAACCAAGGGAAACAATGGGTTATGGTGTTTTAGTTGGAATCAAGAGGGTGAAGGTGTTGTTTTTCATCTTGCAGAGAACAGAATGAGAAAAAGCCCCCTTGAGTGAAGAAGGTGAAAGTCTCCTTGAATGAAAGAACCTTGATGATATTTCTTGTGCCTCTGCTCTGTTCATTTCCTACATCAAGACGTGGGACAAGGCTGAAAGCAGATGTTACTTCCTGCTCTTTCCTTGTTCAGTCATCATGACCATGGCCAGCTAGCTACCATCCCTAAAGACCTTAGATCTTACATTAACCTCTTCTATTTTTTTTTATTTCACCTTTTTACACATTTTTTTTGAAAAGGGAATAAAACAAAATAAAATAAAAAGTAAACAAAATATGATTAAAATCAAAATTAAGAATTAAAATAAAAAAATAAAAAAAACATCAAATAAAATAAAAAAGATAAAATAAAATAAATAAGATAAAGAAACCAAGAGTAAATAAAACAAGATTAAACTAAATTTAAAATGAGATGAAAATAAAGTAGGAATATATCTATACTCAAATCAATATTTACTACTCTTTTGTTTTCTTTTTATTTTTCTTCCTCTTCCTATCTATTTTTTGAAAACAAAATTATTTTTTTTATCTAGGCAAAATTGGGTGTGACAAATTGCAGTTTATAATTGAAACACCAACAATAAATGCAAATTTATTTATTCCACTGAATATGATTCGTATTTGGAGAAATACTTTGGTCCTTTGTTACCTTATTCCAACACCCCCATCTACCTTAATGTGCTCAAATGGACATTGAATTTCAAATTAATTAACATAAGCCATAAAGATAAAAAGTTATTCATGTTTCTTCCCTTTTCCCTTGGGGATTTTGCTGAGCACACTAGCATCAAGATTTCTGTAGTGATGTTGCATCTGACCAAAAATCTTGTACACAAAGTTGTCAACTTCATCCTCGTACTTTTCATAGAAAACTGGAAGTGTATGTGCAGCAACAAAACCTAAGAGAAAAAAAAATTGTCTCAGCAATCAATCAAGTGTTAAAATTCATAGAAGTCCTTGAAGGTATAATTTTTCTATTACTTTAGTCCAGTGGTAGAGACCCTTTACATGAAACATTGTAATTTTGATTTGTACAGTTAACTGTACTTAACATCAAAATCAAAACCAAAATTAGTATTCATAAGTGTTTGAAGATTCACCATAGGGATAGCACTCAAAACTCGAAGAATCCAAATTCATGACTAAAATAATCATAAATGGCTAGTTTTAGGGACTAAAATAATAATAAATGGTTAATTTTAAAAATTAAAATTTAAAATGACAAAAAGTGATCAAATCTAAGGACCAAAATAATAGTTATTATGTTATGTAAAGGGGGTTTTCTAATCACAAGACTAAAATTACAGTGTTGTTGAAGGTTAAAGCAACTTTTTACTTATTAGTTGAAACATATAACAGTTTTTCAAACTTGCAGACAGCTAAGTCACAAAGCTGTAATAATCCAAATAATAAAAGCAAAAGAACATTTTACTATCTTTCTAGAACTCCACTATTATTGACTGAAATTTATTAGAAATCCCAGATTTTAGTAGCTTCTACTTTCAAACCAGGAAAAACTTATTAAGTGAGAAGTGACTCATCAAAATTTGCAATTTTCAATAAATTTCAACTAATACTAGAGAGAGTGTTATAAAGGAAGTGTTGGAAAGAAAAGAATATTTGACAATGTATGAATGAAAAGAAGAAAGCATGTCTCTCACCAATATAGATGACAGATATGAAATTGCACCAGCTTCCAATCACAGCACCAGCAAACAAAGCTCCTACAACCTGGGAAAGTTTTGACCATTGATCACAAATTTAATGGTGAAATACATGTCATTTTTTCTCTACTACATGTAGAAATAAATAAACTCACTTTAAAGGTATGTAAATGGTTAAAAGCAAGTGGTAGATTGTGGAAATGCTCTGTTATGGTTGTGCATTCCAGACATTAACCATTCAATTTGTTACTTTGCTATGCAAATATGATACCCCAAATCAAGAAAAACCAACAAATCTATTCATTTATTTGTCAAAGCTTCACCCCTTATGCCTTGAAATAGGGAGTGAAACTACAATTTTAGTTCCGCAGTTTTACAGAAACACTCTTAATTGACTCTAAAGTGGCTTAGATTTCACTGATGTGGCATGGAAGATCCTGTCATGAACGTAAACAGACTAAAACTATGTAAGAATCTATGGAATACAATGGTATTTCATTAAGTGTCAATGTTAGACCAAACCTCACAATAAGAAGATCAAACAAGCATGTGCCATGAAAATTGGCAGGTGTAAATAACATAACTATCTAAAAACTATGCAGAAAATTTCAAAGTAAATGAATTAAGTGAAAAACAAGTGTTGATACAAACAAAAGAAGTCAGAAGTCCGAAACTACACATGACAATACCAAAGTATATGAACATAAATGCAAACATACAATAAGAAACTGCTTCAGATTTCCTCCACAAGCAGCATCTTGAAGAATTCTCAAGCCCCGGTTAACCTCACCACCGACTACAGTTGCAATATTTACAAACAGTTCTTCTGGGAGAACAAGACGGGGTACATCAGATGGTTGTCTGTCAACATAAACAACAAATCATACTCAGTTAAAACATCATAAAATTTATGAAAACAAAAAAGAGGTAAAGATGCATGAATAACCTGTTGAAGAAGCCAGCAGCATTTGACCATAGAAACTGTGCAAGCATGACAAGAACCAATGCAAAGCATAAAAGAGTAAGAAAATGGTAGTTAAGCCATTCAAAAAGCACCCATATAACCGTTGCACTAGTTAAAACACTAGCAGAAATTTTCTTGTTCCTCCATAACAAGACATCAGCAGCTGTGACATTCAAAGGCAAACACAAAAGATTATTTAAATGGTTTAGTTAATGATAATACAGTATATGTTTCATAGTTTAAATATAGAGAAGTACATAGTTTAAATACCATACATTTTCCACCCCCTAAAATATGGTGCACTGGTTTCTCACGTCCAAACAGTCTATTGATCTGGGAACCCACTGAATCTGATTTCTCACCCTCAAAGAATGATACAGTTTTTTTCTTCTCAACAAATGTGTCCACAAGGCTTTCAATAAGGTTTTCAGCTGTGATTTTATCAGACATTATTCCTGTGCTACCAACAACAACAAAAAACATGGTCAAAGAATGTACAAGATAGCTTTCATACAGAAACCAAAGTCTGTCTTATTAGTATCATATATGAGAAACCAACACAATGTAAAGGCTAAATTTTTTTTCTAGGTCATAACATATGAAGTGACCATATTCATAAATGCTACTGTTGCAACTATCCGACACAGAAAAGTTGTGTAGGTCACAGATGAAACATATATAGCAAATGATTAATTTTATCTCTCCGCATTTAAAACTCATCAAGCTTGACACATTGACAATATTTTTTTTGCCCTCAAATCTTAGCACTACAAAATTTCACAACTCCTCAAAATTAATACTATACTTCAATCTTTCCAGAACTCAACTTTGCAACAAGCCTTAAATTCCTCGTGCGTAACACAGCCCTTCAAAGCCAGAAACTCCCTTTCTTTCACAATTTCTCAAGATTAGTATTTTATTTTTAAATGACACCCTTCGTTAGGCAGAAAGCGCTGCTTCATAAAATTAAAGAAATCTCAATCGTTATTGCAGTCGGAAATACAAACCCCAGTTAAAGAAACTCAATCACCCAAAAGGGTAACCAGAGTACATCATCAAAATATCAATGGAACTACTGAAATTATAAAAAAAAAATGAAAAGAAAAAAGGAATAAAAGAAGTGCTAAAGATTCATTTTTTATTAATTCAAACCACCACATGTGAATTTAACACGCCAATCATAAGACATGCATACCCAACAACCAATTACAGAGGAAAGGGAAAAAATATTCAGTATCATAAGCAAATGAATCTCTCTAACCAGTGTAAGAAGAGGAAGAATGAAACAGAAATAGAGGCAGAGAGAGTCAGAAAGAGAGGCAGAGAGGAACAGAAAGAGAGACAGAGAGAGAAACAGAGAGAGGGTGTCTTATGGAGTCAAAAGATTATCATAAATTCAATGAAAAACAGTAAAATACATAGTAATAACTGAACTCACCAACTGGTCAACTACCAAGAACACCAAATCATATGTTTCTGCTTTTATTTATAATCTACTTTGATTTTGAGTTGAATTTTGATGGTAATGAAGAAGCCTTCAAATTTTTGTTCAAGGTTGTCCAATAAAAAATTAAACATTGAAGGATGAGAAGACGAAAGGCTGCGGAAGAAGACAATTATGTTTTTAATATCTATAACATTATCAACTTATATTTTAATATTATAATTTTTTTAACTATATAAAATTTTTAATTCATATAAATTTTGACTTGAATGGCCGTAAAATATATTCTTATTTTTTAAAAGTTTTAAATTATGATTATTATTTTAAAATAGACTAATAATATGTGTTTTATAAATTTAACAACAGGTTTTGGATATATGTATATCAAGATTATTTTCTAATATAGTTATGTAATCTTATTCAACACAAAAATAGTTAATTAGTTTTAATAAATTTAAAACTATGGAAAAATATAATTAGAATGTAAGAAAAATAAAAAAGAATGAATGGAATATTATATGGGAAAACAAAAAATATTGTTGTGTAGCAATGTAATACAAATTTTCATCCAAATTATCTATATACATAAAACTTACTTAAGTAAACATTGTATAAATTTCTCTGTAAATTATTTGGAGAAAAAAAAATACAATTATTTGTCAATTAAAATTAAGCCATCTATAATTATTATTCATAAAAATTCATTATTAATTTTATTCCTATTAATGTAATTTTTTTTTAATTTTGCAACTATTTTCTTAAATTCAATCAACTATTTACAATATAAAAAACCTAAACTTTTAAAAAAATGAAAAAATATATGTATTTTATAATTACTTTCTATGAATATGCCTTTTATAAATTCAATAATATTTTTTATTTTAATAATTATAATAAAATTATTTTTTTTATTCTGTTTTTTTTGCTGTGTTGTAATAAGAAAAACAAGTTTATATAATTACTTTTGTATAATTTATATAATGTTTTTCTTAATATATATATATATATATATATATATATATATATATATATATATATATATATATATATATGTGTGTGTGTGTGTGTGTGTGTGTTTTT
>Ga0214545_1009659_pt1 | contig 14539 bp, 7 predicted proteins | sample CNSS4metaG_FD_160064 | JGI IMG/M metagenome (GOLD analysis project Ga0214545, IMG submission 160064) | Root nodule microbial communities from cowpea collected in UCLA plant growth center, Los Angeles, California, USA - CNSS4 | ecosystem: Host-associated > Plants > Roots > Nodule | place: USA... | reverse complement strand
CGCAGACCGTGCTCTTTTTTATGGTTTTCCATAGTTTCCTATAATAACTATGGTGGCGACTCCAAACTCTGTTTTTACAAATTTTATTTTTTTGGTTCGTCGTCCCGTCGCGATTTCGGTTGCGACAATTTTAATGCCATACACGTCTGCAGCTAGGGTACATGTCATGTATCTACTTAAGCTAGCTGACTTAAATGTAGTCAGGAATTATAGTTGGGGGTCTGCAGTTTTGGCTTGCCTATATCATTGCCTAGATCATGGCATTCACCTACGCCAAGAAAATAATGGTGGATGCATGATCTTGTTACAATGTTGGGCTTGGGAGAGGATTACTACTATAGCCCCACAACTTCAACCTTTAAGTGATCAGGAGGTGGCTGATGGGGATGGTTTCCCTGTCTGTAGAAGGTAAAAAGCTAACTTTTAATTTTTTTTTTGTCATTTAACTAACTTGAAATTGCTACATTTTTTTAGGTGGATGAATGTAACGCATCGGATAAATCCAGCTTCAATTTCAGTTACTGAATTTCAGTTGATATTTGATCAACTACGTACAAGACAGATAATACTTAAGGTAAATCAAAGCTGTTTTTTTTAACATTTCAAACTAATGTCTACAATTTTGTTTCAGTTCTTGTGGAGGCCTTACACTCGACAAGAAGTTAGTCGATTGATTGTGGTTGACACCCCTCCGGTATCCAGAGCAACAATCCTAATAATTTGCTTCGCCACAGTAGAAATCCATCAGGCGGATAGGGTGATGCGTCAATTTGGTTTAAGACAAAACATTCCGCCTGAGCCGGTTAACCTGGATCAAGTTCATAGGGATGACTTGAGGGGGAGAAACGATAAAGATTGGGTAGGACATCATCACAAGTGGATTGCAATTTGGAATGATCGACAAAATCAGATCGTTCAAGGTACACCTTTCAGCGGAAACAACCATTTGCGTGATGAAACACCGTATATGCAGTGGTACATAAACCACACTATCCGCTATATATCTCCATCGACAGAATCTTCCGACGATGAGGTTATTTATACTAAAATGTTGTACATCTATTTATCATACATACTTATTCATAACAATAACCATGTTATTTATTTTACAGTACGATATGTCACAAGAACCTTCCCAGCCTGTTTCACAACCCTACACTCGCCATGTTGGGTCTTCTCCAGATTTCATACATCATCCCCAACCCTTTTTCGGACAGTCGCCTATGGGTCAGGGTCAAATGTTTGGACATTCACATCCTCAATTTGGCAACCCATCAAACACCTCATTCCAACACGTCCCTTCTCTATATGGTTTCTTCCCGCATCAGTCAAGTTATGGTGCTGGTCCATCACATATGTTTGGCACCACAACCATGACACCACCATCTGCCTATTATCCAGGATCTTCATCATCAATGTCATTTTATCCTTCGCCAATGCCTTCCCAATCACCACAAATTCCGCAAAATGTCCAAAGTCATCAAGATGAAGATGATGATGAACCACAACAACAACAACCTCCAACACGTCCCAACAGACCCAGAAGAAGACCAACATGTGGAACTCGAGGACATAGATGACTGTTTTATTATTTTCTAGTAACTAAATTATTGTATTTTAATTTTAATCAATTAAAAAATATATTAATGTTTATTTTTATTTTTATTTATTATATTTATTGTGAAAAAAAAAAACTCAAAATGAAGTCGTCATTTGCAAAGACGACTTCATAACGCGCCAAACTAAAACTGTTACCCTACTTGACGACTTTGTTTTTTTTAAAAAAAAAATAAACCGTTACCATGGAGGACGACTTCAGCCTCAAAGTCGTCCTCCCTCCTAGCGACATAACCCACTTTCGCAAAAAAAAATAAAATTGAGGGACCCCTTTTTACAAATTCGAGTAAAAAGGGACCCTCAAATACAAAAAAGCCAAATATCAGCAATAACTTCACTATAACATCATCAAGGTTACACTAACTCCTCACTTTTCTTATAGGTCATTTCTTCTTTAACCCCTTTATACAATGTCATATTGTCAATATTTCTTTCACAACTTATTTCTGTATTTCAACCATTTCCCACCATCATATATTTATACTTTCAGAGTTCAAATCAAACATGTTTACTCAAATCTTCATAACCTTCTCTATTAATAAAATACCATACTACTAACATTATTCATCAAACTCACTCTTCTCACAATTATTCTCAACTTTTCAGAAACAAGCAGTCACACCTAGTGGCGGATCTTGACCAATATTGTTGGGGGAGCCAAAATTTATACATTTAATTATTGTCATTAATATAATAAAAATAAATACATAATTTAGTATAACGATAACTTAAAAAGAAATAAGACTACAAATGAATATATGGAAGAGTTGAATTTGTATATCTATTTAAAAAAAAGACTAAAAAATAAATTTTCATAATCTAATAAAAAAATGAGAGACATAAATACCAAAAGAAAATTCGATGATAATCAAACCACACTTAAGATCCAGTTATAAATACACACAGTACAATATTTTTTCTTCTATGTTCATAAAATAAAAAATTAATATACAAGCTCATTAAATAAATTATTAAACTAATATTTCACTATCATGTAATACAAGAGAGAATTACCTTCTCCTTTATTTTTTCGAGAATGGAAGACAACAACTTACATATGAGAGCAAAAATAGTAGATCTTTTTCTCTTCAGAAACAAAAGAAAATAGGTGAGAATGAGAGATGAGAACAATTCGTGAGAAACTCAAGTCATATAATGGAACCACAATTAAAATCCGGTTATAAAATAACACACAGTAAGATACTTTTACTTCTTTGTTCATAAAATAAAAATGAATATAAAAGAGATTTATTAAATAATTTTTTAAACTAATATTTTACGATCAAGTAAGATGAAAGAATTACATCATTTTTTTCCTCCTCGTGAATGAAAGAGAACAAAGTGAAATAAGAGCAAAAGAATAGATATTTTTCTCTTTAAAAACAAAAGAAAACATGTGAGAAGAAGAAATGAAAACGATTTATAAGAAGCTCAAACCATAATGAAAAATAATAATAAAAATATTTTGATAAATCTGTTTATTCTTTATTTTTATTATGTTTAATTTCATATTTTATTATTTATTAACATTAATTATTATATTTATAAAAGAAATAAAATATTTAATTTAATCATCATTAATTTATAATATATTATCTAATATCTATAATATAAAAAATTTAAAAATACCTAAAATATAAAAAAAAATCAAAATTTTAGGGGGGGCCATGGTCCCTCCCTGCCACCACAAACAGCCACTGGTCACACCATATATATCACAATTTTTAATTTAACTATAAAACATTAAAATTTAAAAAAAAATAGCTTCCCTTACCTTAAAAATTATGTCTAATGATATTCTTCCCCTTCATATTCCCTCACTTACAATTATTCTAGCTACATAACAAAAAAGTCTGACCAATGATCAAGGCATGATTTTAAAACCACAACTAGATGGACTTTCATCGACAAAATAGAAGAAAACAAAGAGATTACATGCAATTAAAAAACAAAATTGCATGTATAAGGAAAACATATTTGCTCTACAAAAAATGACAGAAATTTAAATTTACCTAAAAATGTAATTGATCAAGGTATTTGATAGAACTCTTCACAGAGATCGAAATAAAAAACATGCTTGAAAAATCATTCTTCGTTACCTATTCTCTTTTTTATTACAACAAAAAAATCAATTATAAATGTTTATTATAATTAGCAAATAAGTTAATTAATAATATTAAATGATATTAAAAAATATAACTAATTATTTTATTATATGAATAAAATGAATCTTTTAGAAGAAAAAAAGTATCAGTAACTATAGTTCTAGATTTTTTAAACAAATAAATAAACTTTTGTTTAAAATTTCAGTACTTTTATTTATTTATTTTAAAGTTGTATATTTTTCTTTATTTGGACAAGTTGTTTCATATAAACTAGTTTATCTAATGAGAATTAATCAAATTTATTTTTTATTTTTTTTATAATGTTTTCCGTTTAAATTACTTTACATTGAGCCACTCTTTTACCATTTTTATGAAATAATTAAATTGTAAGAGGTACTAATAAACAAAACTCTAACACCACATTTAATAGCATAACTCCTAAATAGAATATTCCATACATGATAATCATCAATCACCGAGTAAAACATGTAATTACAATATTGTCATCATCCAAAATGATATATTGAAATATAGTTCATTGCATAACTAAACTAAGAAAAACTAAGGTTTTCCAAATGATATATGTACACCAGAGTTCTAAAACTCTATCTAGACAACTGCATTTTCTTTCTCTTTGTCCAACTACAACTTCTTTATCTGCTCACACCAATCAGGTGCTAATTGCAAAAGAAAACAAGACAAGATAAACCAAACACATAGAAAATGGTAAGCTAATGTACAAAAAGGTTTAATCATAAAAAAGTACAATTACTTAAATCAAACATAATCAATCATTATATTTCATACCATGACCTAAAATATGACCAAATTATCCGGACACATACATTGATTGAACCCTAGTAAGTTGTGCACTTGTGGTGTCACCCAATGCTTTACAAAGCCATAGACAAACTCTACCACACACAATGTTAGTTCGTTAATATCTTTGACCGAGGTAAAGGCCTTAGACTAGGACTTCCTGCTCCTCTCACCACATGCCTCATTCTTCTCTACTTGAGAATTGAATTGTTATTAGAGAATCATGATAACTTCCTACTGAATCCCTACATCAATACATACACTACTACAATCACTGTTAATGCTCCTTGAATTAGTTTCAACAAATCTCACTTCCATCTCATATACCAATCATTTCCTTGGTAATCATTCACATAAATCACAAAACCTCCATAATTGATCATATAACAACTACTCAAGCTCTTATTCACAGTCAACGAAACCATCCTCTTGCTAAGCGAAAAGTGCACAAATGTCCACTCATCCAACAACCAGATGACTCGCCCAACAAGTGTATCATTGGGACTTCAAGGAGGAAAATCCTTCTAAATTCGCTCAACGAGGGTGTTTTCGACCAACAAATACAAAGTCGGTAAATTCTATGACTTTGGATTTGTTGAACGAGTAGTTGATATAATAAACATTAATCAAATTTAGTTTATTTATTTTCATAATTTTTTTTTCATTTTAAGTTAATGTTAATCTATTTTTTTATAATTTCATTGTATATAATTTTCGTATAGTATTATATAATTAATAAGTAGTTATTTTAATCTATAATGTTGATTATTTTATAAATTTATCTACATAAAAATTAAAAATAGTTTAACAAATACTAAAAATAATATAATAATTAATTCTCTTTATAAAATATAAATTAGATAATAATAGGTAAAAAAGTTTAAAATAACATTAAATATTTTCAAATGTAAGTGATAATAATAAAACAATTAAATAAGCTAGAAACTAACTAATTAAATTTGCAACTCATAAGATAGAAGCTTTTACAATAAATTATTTAAGATAATTATCAAATATTTTTTATAGTCAAACTAAGTTATAAATTAATAGCTAAATTATTCATTTACCAAACACAGTTTGTGTCTTACAGACATTTATATAAAAATCAAAATAAATTTTCATTACATTTTAAGTTACTAACTAATTTTTTAATATTTTAGAAACATATTCACAAGCTTGCAAACTTTAATAAATATAAATAATAAAAGAATATTTAGTTATATATCTTTTGTATAATAAAAATAGTAAGTACTTATTGAATTTAAATTTAAATATAATACTCAGCCAACTAAACCAGAGAATCTTAAACTATTCAAATTAACCTTATAGTATCTATAATTATTAAAGTACACCATAAATATAACTATTTCAAAAATAGACAAATACAATAATATAGACTAGATTTGGATTTTTTAAAATCTGAATCAATTTATTTCCACTGCTACTTATTAGCCATAATATGATTTTTGTGAAATTTAAAAATAAAATTGTATTATGAGAGTCATCTCTATAAGTTACCAAATACAATGAAATTTTATTAATTTAGTTGTCATTTTTAAATTAAGAAATCATCTTACAGTTATGTTTTATAATGAATTTCACCTCCATGTGGAACAACCCATATAATCTAAATAAATAACAAAAATGACAAACTACCAAACATTTTCCATGACAATAGTTGGATTTACTTTCAATATTTATGTATATAGAAGAGTGTTGAAATAATTTATTGTTATTTTGTTATATTTAAAATTTTAGCTTTTTATATATTAAATGAGTAAATATATATATATATATATATATATATATATATATATATATATATATATATATAAATACATGGTTTTTGAAATTATAATTGAAGACACCAATTTCTATTTACAAAAATTATGAACTGATATGAATATATTTAGTTATAGGGCGATTATTTCTATTGTCTAACATTTGAAAGCCACATTAATAATAAAAAAAAATAGAGCTAAATGTTTTAAATAGAGTAGGTGGGATGTTTCTTTCATAAAGTAATTAATGATTCTTAAAAAGGGGTCAGTGACCTTCAACAAACTCTATAATTGTACACCACTACATTACAAAATTATCCAAAAATAATGTTTATTTATTTATTTTAAATTTTCTAATTTGATCTCTTTGTTTTAATCACACCACTCCATTATTTTCTTTATTTTCTTTCTTTTTCTTTCTCTAACTTGAGACACATGTATTCGTTAGAGCATACCAATATCAATTTTCATTGATAGGTCATAGGAAATTTTGTTGAAAATAAAAGAAAAAAATAGAAACTCCAAAAATGTGATATAAAAATGATGAAAGAAACAGATAGAGATGGATAATGTGAAGTGCCAACCAAATACATATAAAGTGTGAATTGTCAATTTTATAGTAATATATTACTTTTGTGTCAGAATATCACAACTATTAATTGTTTTGAAGAAAAAGAAAATTGAATATGCAGAGTTTTTTTATTCTTTTTATGAGATATGAGTTTAGTATGTTTTGGATCTGGAATAAGTTGATTAATTATTACGCGGCAAAAATACAAAGCACAGAATTTGTCTGCAATGGTACAGAACTGTAGTAAAATAATATGTAATAATGAATAAATAAATGAATAAAAAGATGAGTAGGATTCTGGAACAATATGTGGATTCTTTGGATATGGTATGAGGGCACAAAACGACAAAATAATATTTAAAAGTAAAAAGAAAAGAAAAAGAAAAGTTTGGCTAAAAGAATAAGTAAGTTGCAGTGGGAAATGGGAACTGCAGTCTTCTCAGACTAAAATCATTTACTATGCAACAAACAAGAAGTATGATTACAATTCGAGCTATAAAAAAGAGAAAAATATTTATTAATATTTCAGTGTAACTTCATACATAAAAATAAAAAATAAAAGTACAAAAATAATTAAAGTCAGTAATGATACTTGATACCGTATAAATTCTTATATTATAATAACATTTAAATGTAATCATAAGCCACGGTCTCGAGAGTTGTGTCTATATTTTTTGTTAAATCGATTTATAATAACATTAAACATTATATTATCACATTTTTATTGTGTTATTTAAAGAAATTATATTGATTTATAAATATTTTCTATAAGCTAATTTATTCTTTATTAAATAACAGTTTTTTTTTTTTATTTGATAACATTTCTATTTAGAAGTAACAGCATACTAAACTACCAAGATAAGCTGGATACCTTGTCGTGTCACCGTTTTAAATAATATTTTTCTCCAATGCAACAACTTTTGCAATAGGCTATTACCTACTAACATTATTTGTATAAGACTATTACCTACTTTTTAATTTTTAAAATTATATTATTGTAGAGTAATAAAAATACAAAGTGCGTTTCTATTAGCTGTTATAACGCCTATTCTGAAACAAGTGGAGGAGGTTTTAATCATGAAAAAGTGATTGTGTGCAACATTTGTTTATGTTGAAATGATTTCAAGTAGCATTTTTTCCACCAAAAAAGAAACGGTTCTATGCATGTATGCTAATTATGATGAACTTGAAGATGATTAATACTGGCATAAAATTTGACGGACAATTGATATTATTATAACATAAGCAACATTACTTTATATATGTAGTTATATAGTTTTTTATTTTTTTACTTTTTTAACTAAAGAAACCTGACAAACGGCAGCAGCAGAATATAACTAAGAAAAGCCCAACTAAGTTAAACCGAGACGTTGAAGGATTCAAACTTGCATTGCGTAAACAATGGATTTGGGAACCTAAATCATGGTAAGGTAAGGTATGATTCCATTATTTTTATCTCTTCGTAAAGGCACCTAAAACTGTACCAACAAAAACTTCTTCATCAACTAACATTTTTTCTTCTTGAAGGAAAGAAAACAAACCAGAATTCAAGCCTAAACTAACAGAATCAAACAACTTGCCACCAAACTCAGAAATTAAATAATGGAGAATCAGTACGAAACATGGACGAGAGAAAGTTCAGCTTAATGTATCACTGCTAACTTTATTTTATTCATTGATATTAGTAAAATCCATCCCTTACGTAAGAAAAAACACAGAAGGGGATAGAAACACAGTTACAGTTATAGTCATAAAGATTTTAACCCTCACTTAGGCAAATTAAAGAGAAAAAAAAAAACCGAAAAAAAAAAAAACAAAATTTTATGGGTTATCCTCATCAAAAACCCCTGCCAAACCAGTCACGATCTTCACACCAGAATGCGAACCTTTAGGCTTCAGCTCCGGGGGCTTCCATTCGATCACAGTGGCGTTTTCTTTGCCGGAAGTTTCTACTTCAGCCGTGAGTAATTTTTCTTTCAAAAGCTGTTGTTCTTCCTTCTTCTCGTCTTTGAAGGAAGTGGTTCGGGTGTAAGGGGAGAGCCACTTGGCTTTCACATATTCAGCTCTTCTCCATGGTGGCACGTGCATTCCCTTCTTCTTCAGACTCTGCTTTGCTGCCTCCGACACTATGGTCACGATGCTCTGCAACCGATCGCATGTGCCAACGAATATGTAAGGAAGGTTCTGCAGAATAGTCTTGTAGGACTTGGTGGATCGAGCAATCTCGAATTCTGACCTAAAGTCAATATCAATTAGAACCCTATCTTTCCCCATCCTCACATCTATGTATTCATATTCCCCTGCACCAAATCATATACATCAATCAAATTAAATCCCAAAGGATAACAAAATTTTATGATAATCTTAATTTCCGCACAATTAAACTCTGATAATCTAAATTTACCAATTCCAGAATTAGAAAAAGAAAGTACCCGCGGGATAAGAGGGAGATTTTTCCCAGCGAGATTTGCAAATTGACACATCGTATCCGAGGGCTAGCAATCCGTCAGTGACAATTTTTCTGCAGAAGGTGTCCTTACGCTTGCAGATCTTATTCTTATCAACTATCTTCGCAGTGTCCGCCAGCAAATCCCTCTCGTGCACGCTAGAGCACGCTACCAAACCCTGTCCAAAACAGAAAAAATGGCGTTTCATTATTCTGGAATGCTTTCATTTCCTAACACAACCGGCTAGAACAACAGTTTACCTTGAGAGTTTCGCACGCCTCGGTGGAAGAGTAATTCGAGTCGCCGTAACCGCCGAGCGAGTTTGATTCCTCGTCAGAGCTATCGTCGTAGTTGCTATTGAAGCAGTTACAGCGGTTGCGGTGTGACACGGAATGCTTCTCGTGACTCTCCTCTATGAAATTCTGCACCATTTTCGCCAAACAAGCCGAACTCGGCTCGAAATCACTGGAGCCGTTTTGCAGTTCCTCACCACCGGAGATCTTTTCTGGCGCTGAATTTCTCAGAACGCCGGAGAATTGACGCTCAAGGAGCCGCTTCAAGCGCGACTTCACAACCGGCTTGGCCAGCTCAAGCCGAGGCCCTTCGGAAGGGACCTGAGAATCGATTGGTTGAATTTTCATCGGAAAAGGCATCACGATCTCGCTCTCTCTCTCTCACTTGTTCGTCTTTTCCATTTCCGATTCCTGAGCTTAATTTTCAGTCGGAGTCAGAACTGAGAACTGAGAAGACAGAACTGTGTAAAGAGTAATGAACCCTCTGCAGTTCTGCGAAACCAGCTTTCTCGATTCTCCGCCTTCGGTTTTAAAATTTGGAGACGAAGAAAGTCAGAAAAAGGAAAAAGTAAAATTAAAAAAAAAAAAAAACTAAATGTTCTGGCAAAACTGTAGACGCTGAAATCAGAACAAGTATCTTCGATTTTCTCCCCTTTCCCCCTCCTATTATTATTATTATTATTATTATTATTATTATTATTATATAGCGATAATCTGCCTCGGGCTTACGAGACGAAGCATGGAATAACTTGAAAACTATGCTAAGTAAAGTCGCTTTTGCTTAGGGTTTGCAATCGTATTTGTACTGCTACAGATACGGTTAGAGTTTCCATACAAGCGGTAGGACAATGTCAATTGGATCCCAAGATTACCAGCGACCGCCGGAGCCTCCGCATTTGTACGGCGGTTGAATTTTCCGACTAGTGTGTCGCCGGCGAGGAGGTTAGGTTTGGGGAAAGTATGTGTGTGGTTGCGTGAAGTTATAGGTTTCGTGCAGGAGACGGCGAGAGGAGAGGATAAAGAAGGGAGGAGAAAGCAGAAGAGTATTTAAAGGGAAGTTAGACAAAACTGCGATGAGCTGGGAGGGAAATGCCACGTGGAATCCTACGTGGCAAAATGCGATAACTGTTATGGCGGAGTGCGGTGCGTGTCGAGGTCTGAACCGGGTTCGACGGCGGCATCGCCATGGTGCAAATTCAAAACCCTTTTCATTTATGATATCACTTAATACTCTTCTCATTTACATTCAATGATCTTGAACAGTGTTTGGTACGTGCAACATAAATATGTTTAGCCTCAGTTTTTCTTTCAAGATCAACAAGATAGCGCTACCAATCTCAACCTAAAATAATTTCTAGCTTAATTAGGTCTTAAATATATTTTAGAAAGAAAGTAAAAGAATTATCTAGATCTGTGTAGCATAAATAATAACTTTAAAGCTAGGACTGTTAATGAACATATTCATGAAAAAGTTGAAAGGAGTCACCAGAAAAGAGAAGAATGTGGTTTCGAAATGAATGTGTAAATGTAAAAAGGAAAAAAATGACTAAACTCCAAAAGTTTAGAGGGCTATTTTGGAAGAGTGCGGTTACGTTTTTTTAGGGAAAAAAAAAAAATTAGAGGCAAGAAAGTGGTCCTTGTTTGAACACGACGTTGACATGTCCTTCTAAATGACGCCACGAATCACATTCTAGTTTTGAGCCGTTGGATTGTTTGTTGCGAAGGAAAATCACGCAAGTCGTCATTATATGTGAAGCACGCATAATTAATTAGCGAAAAAGCTTAATCAAATTATTTACAACGGTTGTTCTTTCTCTCTCTATGAAACACGGGTAAGTGTCTTTTATTATAACAGAAGGAAAGGGGAAATTTCCAGACAATGATTATCGTAAAATAGAAAAGTAGAGGGAAATCGTTGGGGACAATGACAAAATGAATGATAAGGATGGTATGAGCTTTATTTAATTTGTTGACAAATTAAAATGTATAATAGTTGAGACAACTAATAATTTAGATACACTTTTTTTAGCTTGTAATTTAAAAAATAAAAATGGTGGTATTTATAATTAATTAATGAAAGATAAAAGTTTTGTTTTTTTATGATGAGGTTATCGGGTAGAGGAGAAGGTAATAAATGGTGGTCCATGAATGAAGAAAAAGGAAAGATGATGATGGTCCATGCGATGGTGTGGACCTCATACTGATGGTGATCATGTCGGGAAGGAACCCAACTGCTACCTGCTAACATGGTTATGGTGTGGCCCATGAATATACTTCCCTATGCCCTAGTTTATCTGATGCTTGATGGGACATCGTGCCATGCCCCATCTCTTGCGTCATCTATATTGTTATATTTTACTTACCACTTTTCTTTTATTTTCTAAAATTAATCATTTAACTCAGAAAAGAGTGTGTTAAGAAAATGTATTAAAACTTGTGATTTTCTTTATTAATTTTAGTGTGTAAAAATAAGTTCAAAAAATGATGGTTTAATTTAATCTATATTTATGATCTCATGTAATTAAGACATGAAATTTAGGTTTTAATAGAAAAGATTAATTATTTATATGAGCTTAAATGATTTGTTTGGGGCTGTAATAGAGAAATTGAGTATAAAGTGAGTGTGAGAATAGTATAGGAGAAGGTAACAAGAAAGGCTCCTTCCTCCGCTTTTCTATTCCGTGTGGAATGAATTAAAAGTCTATCTTTAGGAGAAGGCAATGAACAATAAGGAGTCTGGTGTTAGATTATTATTATCTTCTTCCTAAAAAAATTATTTTCTTCTACTAGATCGTATATGTATGATTTGTTTGCGAAAAACAGTTAATATTGGTGTAATTTTGACTTTATATTTATATTGTAAGATCTAAAAGATGGTTACAAATCAAAGTGATTTGTTATATGTGACGTTTACATATATTATTATTAAGATGAAATATTTATAAATATAAAAATTGATTATACAAGTTTCATTTTAAAAGAACAAAAATCTCTTTAACATTATTGTTTTCTGATTTTTTTTTTAAATTTTTAATGATTTATTTTATCTGGTTAAATTTCTATCTAATTAAAATCTTAATCAAAGTAAGTTCATCCTTATTTCTTTTCTTGAGTTAGTTTTTAGAAACTTTGTATGCATATGAAATATTGTTTATATGTGATTCAATTTGTCTCAAGATGAATTTTTATTTATCTAAAACCGTTAAAGTATGTTCATATTAATGATATGCATTTTTTGAGTACATGTATGGTAACTTTTGAAACTCTTAGTTGAATTGTATGTAAGTCATATGCATGTGATTTAATGTGATTATGGTTTGACTTGAGTGTGATAGGTTGAGTATCTTTGATATTCTAATTTTGGTCAATTTGGTTGAGTTTGATGTTATTTGAACTAGATATATCCATTTTGGTACAAGAAATTAAGAAAAAAAAGTCAAATTGAACCAATTTGAATAATTGATTTGTCTAAATTATGCACATTCATTGGATGAGTCATCCTCTTGTTGAGAAAAAAAATAAAAAATTTTAAAATCCAAAGAATTAAAAAAGTATTACTCGTTGGACGAGCCTTTAAATAAGACTCCAAGTATTTTTGGTTGAGCGAGCTAATTTCTCGTTGAACAAAATTAATTCTATGAAAAGATCGAGATCTTAGACAACACTAGTTTTTAGGTAAGTATATTCTTGCTCAACAAAAATGCTTTCATAAAATTTGTCGATAGTCATTCAGTGGGAGATGAGAGAGTAGAATTTTTGCTAGGAGAGCAAAAATTCACTTGTTGTGCCGACACCTTTTATTATTGAGGGAATGAAATTTTGGCTAAACAAATTTCATTATGTGCTTAATTCAATAGACATGTCAGGTGTTGATTGAACTTAAAGAAATAAGTTTTTACATGCTAAAATTGATTTATCTTTCTCTATTTTGTAATATTTGAGTAATATATTATATTGAATATTATAATAATGCAATTGAAAAATTAATTATGATTTATTAACATTTAAATTGAGATGAAGTATGCATGATTGATGTTATATAATGAGTTTTGATTAAGATGATGTAATGTGAAATGTATAATAATTTAATTTCATATGTGATATATGGTATGATGTAAACGTAACCATTTCTAAGAGAAAAGAATATGTTGAGAGATTGTTAGTTGTGTAGTGAATGAAGATTTTAAAAAGAGATTATTTTGACTTTATTAATATTTGACTCGTCTTGAGGAAGATATTATGTGGGGAGAGTCGAAGAAGATTCTTATAACTTACTTTGTAGTGTGAAAAACAAATGTGTATGTCATAAGAAAATTTTCCTATAATATGATAATGACTTAATTTCCTAACATGTGGTTCTATATGAGTGAAGATAATATGATAAATGTAAAATCTTTAAGTCTAATTCAATGATCAAGTTTTATAAAAACAAAATCAAGTATTTGTGATGATGTGATATCAATAGTTGATAATAGTTGATGATACGAGAGATAGTTAGTTGGATTGAAACATGAAAACATTTGACTCCAAATGTTTAAAATTTGTGAAATTGATTTTAATTGATAATTGATATCAATTTAATGAATAGATAAGACGTGAAAATGTGTGAATTATATACAAATATTGATAAATGAATGATCCTTTTTGATAACTACTATCTTACCCCATTGTTTTGTTTATATTGTTTTTTCAACAATGATGATAATATATTGCAAGGGAAAAAAAATGATATTTAATGATAGGCTAAAGAGTAATATAGAGAAATTACTATTGTAATAATAATTTCTTAGAAGTGTTTTATTTTTATTTATATATATATATATATATATATATATATATATATATATATATATATATATATATATTATTGTTTATATATATATATATATATTATTTATTTAAAAAT
>Ga0214545_1009657_pt1 | contig 14540 bp, 11 predicted proteins | sample CNSS4metaG_FD_160064 | JGI IMG/M metagenome (GOLD analysis project Ga0214545, IMG submission 160064) | Root nodule microbial communities from cowpea collected in UCLA plant growth center, Los Angeles, California, USA - CNSS4 | ecosystem: Host-associated > Plants > Roots > Nodule | place: USA... | reverse complement strand
ATGTTAGATGATGGGTTTGGTATGAACTTGGCATGTGAACTAAATGAGGTGGTTATTATTAAAGTGACATGATAACGAGATGAGTTGAATTCTATGTGCATGGATGGGTTATGATGAGTTGGAATGAGTTGGATTTGGAAACATGAAAGGTATGGGCTTTAAAGGTTGACATAATGAATATATCCTTGCATGATGAATACTAATTGACTGTGTGACCATGTTTTGTCTGTGTCAGTGCATAATCCCTTGGGGTCTCTAGGTGAGACTTTCAGGGTCGCGCTTCAGTGGTCGGGACGTAATTCCATGGCCCCTATTAGTGGGTGTCCATGGTGGTGCCCCATCTGTATAACTAGGTAAGGATTCAAGGTAAGGTTGCATCCTGACACTCTAAGGAGTCAGTTAGTCTCACCTAGAGCGTGGTGAGAGTAGCAGGAGGCCTGAAATTCATTAAGGGCTAACCTTGTGGTGAGGGAAAATTGATCCATCGTAACACTTGTGACACATAACTTGGGGGTGAGCAGCTCGGGGGTGAGCAGAGGTAACCACCACAAGTGCAAGCATCCGCTGAATCCGACCAGGTTATACGTATCCGGATGAGTCGAGTCGTAGTGTATTGATTGAAAAGTCATAACATGCTTGGTTGTTGTATGGATATTGAAAATGTTGTTAGCTCTAGCTTACCCTGTTTGTTGTATGGTTGTCTTGTATGTGGCTCTTCTTTCTTGCGATGATCATCAATTAATTGATGGGAGCAGATGGGCGAGGTTCCCGCAGTCAGCAAGGAAATGGCGATTCCGCTGCTTAGCCATCTGGGCTGGACTTTACGTTACTTTTCTTCATGAGTTTTCTTTAGGGCTACGGCCCATGTATTGCTCTATGCCTTACTACTTTACTCTCTTTTGTTAGACTTTTATCTGGTTTCCGTTGGCATTGTGGTGTGCCCAGTTTGTAGGGGTTGTATTAAGGACCCCAGGACTACTCTACATTACTATTTTGTGTGAAGTTTATTTTAATTTCGCTTAATAATTAAATGGGATGTTACACTAAGAGTAGCTCATCTCTTTATTGTCTTACTCATTCTTTAAATCCAAGGTAATTAATTATATTATTAAATTATTTTATGATTATATTTTGTTACATATGTCTTATTTATAATCTAATGTTAATTTTTATTTATGTATTTTTTTAATATTGTAGATATTATAGCCATAAGAGGTTAAAAGAAGATTCACAAAGACGTATCCCACTTCAAGATATGGAACTTACTTATGAAAAGAAGAATTGTGTAGAGAGGTTTTCTGATGATGTGGATGTAAGGAGACAAGTAAATATAAAGTTTGCAAATTTTTCAAATGGAAGAGAAGATGTTGTGGATATTAACTCTTTAAGGGATAGAGGTAAAATGGATGCAAAATCATAGTGGATTATTTATGGATCTCATGCACCAACAGTTCAAAATATAACTCTTAAGCTACTCGGGCTACCATGTTCTTCTTCTTGTTGTGAAATGAATTGGAGAGTATCTACTCTTTTATAAATGCTTTAAAAATAAATAAAGTGACACCTAAAAAGACAGAGAATTTAGTAGTTATCTATAGTAATCTTTGTCTTCTCTCAAGAAACTTCTCAAAATACAAAGAGGAAACTAAATTGTGAGATGTTGTATAAGATAACTTTTCATTAAATGACAAAAGAATTTTTGAGATTTCTAACTTATCTCTTGATAATCCTGAATTATAAGTTGTATTTGTTAATGAAGAAAAACAAACATAAAAGTCAAACATTATGATTTATTTAACTTTTTTCTTTTGTTAGACTTCTTTTTTTTATAAATGTTTCCAAAAACTTTTAGATTATAAAGTATAATTAATATATTTTAATATATATATATATATATATATATATATATATATATATATATATATAGCTGTGTATGATTCCTATATTTTAGCAATTTAGTTGTATGTTCTTATTCGTGTCATTGTCCGTATCTATGTTTCATTGGTGTTGAACCTAAACAACTTAATAAATTTATCCTCGTTTTGTTATCGGATTCAAGCAAAACTAAAAATTAGAAGGTATTGTGAAGGTTGGGACCATAGCATAGTTGCAGTAATACTTGGTGCCTATTGCATGAGAGTGGGAAAGAGCTTGTGTGGGGAGTATGAATGCCACGCTTTCCACGTAGGCTTCAGACACAAGCCGATTCCACAACATTCAAATGAGAATCACCCGTCGTTTCACAACCTTTTTCTTATCAACTTGTTTTTCTTTATATTCTCTCTTCCTTAACTCACTCTCCGTCCAGATACATAGTAAAGCAAAGGAAAACAAATGGCCATGCACCTGCAGCCATCCACAATAACCCTTAACACTGCAAGGTCCCCTCCTTCATTAGCCCCAACACTCAATGCTGGCTTGCGACCACAGTTCAACCCTTTAGCTTTGAAGTCGTCTTTCTTCTCTGGTCCCCTTAACCTCTTGTTTCATCCAAAACAACAACGTGTAACTTCTCCAGCTCCCAGGATTTCCATGCGTGTGGCTTCCAAGCAAGCTTATATCTGTCGTGATTGCGGGTTTCCTTTCATCTTTCCCTCACCCTTTATCCTTCTCTTTTCTCGGTCATAGATGATTCATGTATGAAGTATATCTAGCACAATTTTATGCCTCTGTTGATAATGATGCAGGTATATTTACAATGAGAGGACACCCTTTGAGAAATTACCCGATAAATTCTTCTGTCCGGGTAGTTAATCACTTTTTACTTCACCTCCTAAGTTGCTAACCAAAAATGCTAAAGGAAAATCATTGCATAATATAATTTTCTTTCCATGTTATATACAAAAGAAACATGGTATACTGTTTTTTCATTGCCTTAAAATGGCCTTTTGCAGTTTGTGGTGCTCCAAAAAAAAGGTTTAGGCCCTACGCTCCAGCTGTTGCAAGAAACGCAAATGATACAGATGTAAGAAAGGCAAGGAAATCCGACATCCAGAAAGAAGAAGCAACTGGGTGAGACATTTGTGATCTTTTTACCTTGTGTAGTATCTTCACTTTATCACATCATTTTCGCGTCTTAACAATATCTATCTAATATATATTAAATAAACAGGAAGGCACTTCCAATTGCAGCTGCTGTGGGAATTGCAGTGCTTGCAGGATTATACTTCTATCTGAACAACACGTTTTAGGCAGGATGTTAGATTCCATTACCCTTTACTTCAAAAAATATAGGCCTCTCATTTATTCCTATTCCTTTGTTATTTAGTTCAGTTTTACAGGTTTCTATCTTATTCCTTCCGTTAAGTTACCAATATATCTGTATCCCCAACAATTTGTTTTCAATGAATCAGATTATAATCTCTAAACAAAATCTAATACAAACATATGATCTAACAAGCCATCTCTTTATTTCACTATTACTTTTAACACTAACTGGGATAAAAATATGACTGAATATTGACAAGATAGCGCGACTAACAAGAAAGACATTACATTGACATACAGCTACAATAGCAGAATTACACAATGTAGTGATATGGAACGCTTTCATTCTTGCAAAACAAATGAGCCCTCTATTCTTCTTTCCATGGACGGTGGAGGGGGGAAGTTGAAGGGAGAAAACATATCATTAAAACTGGAGGTTGGTGCAGGCTTAAACTCATAAGGGCCTTCTTTCTGTCCCCAGACCTGCAAACAAATAGGAAGTAATTTATGTTTTTGATTTTCTATTGTCATATACTATATATCTATATTTGCAACTATAAAGGTAAAGCAATCCAACAAAGTAGATAAAACGAGATGAAGAAACTAACTTGATTTCCATCGTCATCATAACCCCTATCCCAGGTGTGTATCTCGTTGCTCTTCATAATTGCAAGTTCTGAAGTACAGTAGCTTGCTCCATTCTGCTACCAAGAGTACAGGTGTTTCAACCCAACTTTTATATAGTACTGGTAAAAAAGGACGAGGATGACAGATATTAAGACAACAGTGTGAACTGAAATTACCCATGAATTAGGAAATCCACCAGGTGGGGTTGAACCTTCATATAAGCAACGTTTTCCGCGTGAACAACGCTTAAGATGTACTGTTGTCAAATGTTCTGCAATATCCTGCAATCCGCAGTACAAGTATTACAAGTATTCAAGTACCAAAGACATCAAGACATTCAAATACACAAACTTGTCATGAATACCCATTTAGAGCATGCTAAAGTAATTACCTAAAAAACTTTCAATCAAATAGACTTATGCCCAGAATATTAAACAAGATAATCCATTTATGTAAAGTCTTTCAGAAATCTAAATATCAACTGAAATAATCTAAGAAAACCCACAGCAACACACACCAGAATAGCGAGAACAGATGGAGAAGACAAAATCAACAATGCATGGATATAGATCACTCTGTGATTAATCTACATGCATTTCATTAAAGAAAACTCCTTTATTATACCAGATCCTGTCCAGATAAAGACTTAAGAAGCCAGCCAAAAAAACTTCTACATCCTACTTTCTTAAGTCAGAATTATCGTAACATCATCTTATAAACAAAATTTGAGGAAAATAACAGCTGCACTTCCACAGACAAACAAGAACATTGTTACACTCATTTAATCAATTGTCATTTAAGAATAGTAGATGATACTGTGATGAATTTGACTCGCCACACTGCATTTATCAACCTAATGATGACCGAATTGATTGTTGGCATCTATGGCATTTTGTGAAATGGTCTATTTTATATGGCTCCCTAGTTATTAATATATTATGTTGATGTGGTATTAAATTAGGGAAATTTTATAACAAACTCTTGATTTAAGCTGTGATTTTATAATTGCTTCCCAAATGACATGTCTAACCAGTTTCAGGATATCCACTAATCTAATTACAATAATTATATTTTCAAAAAAATCCCACGGTTTTTATAGCATCCCCCTTTCCTTCTTTCTATCCTGAAGATATCTTTAATTTTCCCCTATCTCTTTCTTCCTTCTATTTACTTTTTACACTCTATACCCACAGAATTTATATTTAACATCCTAAGATTTGCCTCTTTTATTTTCAAATCATTCTCTCCTCTATTCCAGTCCTCTCTCTCTATCGATAAAGAAATCATAAATGTCTAGTGAAGAAGCGTCTAAGCTAAGAGTATGAATGAACAACGAGCATGACTAAATGCTTACCCCGATGACTTCTTCTGGCTGTGGACGCTGATCCCTTGGCCGATCACAGAAATTTTTGTACTCCTCCATGTCTCTAATGGCGTATGCACTTAACTGCCATCGAACAGAAATTAGTATGCCTGCTCTCATCATACAAATCCTAGCAGCATTTTTTTAAGTTGCAACAAGAAAACGAGTATACTATTCCTCTGAAAAGAAATAAGCCAAAATGAAATCATACTTCTACAAATCAGAGCATAAGCACAAGAGAAAATCTCAATAATAATCGAATGCTGGTAATATTTAAATCAATATTGTACACCAATGTAAATATAATCATCCATGATAGCCGAAATAGCAACCCCGCATTTAACTATAATTTGACCCCTACTGTCCTGCATTATTGTGCATATATAAAACTGGGAAAGCTTCATAAGAAGTTTCATACAGTCCAGACCACATTACTTAAGGAAGGTTTAGCATAAATTTTTATAATGTCATTCTGTATCAGGTTATGATACATTCCCTTTAAAGATCTCAATATTGTTTTACAAAGCTATAGATGTAAACAAGACAAAACATCAACATCATAAATATATGCTTAAGGCAAATGTGGTATGGCTAATTGAGCTACTCTTCTCAAAGAAAACTAAGCACCAGCACATGCCTCTACAACAAAGTACTAGAACAGAAAGGGTATCCTCATCATTAAAGTGAAGAAATACATACCTCAACGTCACATTTCAACTCTTTCGGACAAGGTTTCACCATAAAAAACCTCTGCAAACAAATGAATGGTAAAAACGAAGAATAATTAAAAAAAAAAAAACAGCTTTAAGAGATTAACATGCTGACATATTCCATCATAAACATATCAAACGGAAGCATCTTACTCCCGCTAAATATCTCAAGCACAAAGAAACAGAAACAGAAACAGAAACAGAAAACATAAATAGAAATTCTCACACACAAGATATGAAACTCTACCTGCCGAAAGGGCTTTTGTGGACTCCTCCAAAAAGCCTAGCAGTACAAAAAAGAACATCATTGAGCTAATAATATTTAATGCAAAGATAAAACGACTGAAAACAAAAACTCACAGATAAGTAACTTCCAAACTCGCATAGAAATGCTCACTCACCTGTTCAAAATACAACACCTTGGAACCATCCACTAGCTCTGCGGCGGGGCACGTAAGCATCCTGCAAAATCCAATTCTCAACGTTGTGCCGTTTCAAAAATTCCCTCCCATCCCAAAAAAGGAGGATAAACAAATATAACGACGATTACAAAAATAAAAATACCTAATATTGAAATAGTTATCAGGGTCTCTGGAAGCTTGGTCCTTTGAATACTACAGCAGCAAGAATAACAACAATTGAGAAATGGAAGTGAAAAGAAACATTAGGAGGTGAGAAGAGAGAAGAGAGAAGAAAAAGAACCTTTTGGCCGGTGAGGGCCTTAGAGACGAAATGAGCATGGTCCCAGCGCGTGGTGGACTTGCGGAGTCGCTTGACAAGAAGTGCGCCACCAATGAGTAGCAGAGTCTTAACAGCCAACCCTCTGGCACGGTTCCATCCATTCGAATCCGACCCCGAACCCATCTATTCTTTTCTTTTATGCTAATAATAATGAATACTCAATGATGGAATCTAGAGGAATTGGTTTTAGTCGCGGCGCTCAAAATCTCAGTGGAAGCGCCACAACCATAACCAGAATCGTGAAAGGTTGAATCCAGAGACAGAGAAAGAATAGAAAGAAGAGATAGAGAGAGAGAGATAGTTGAATTACTTACCTCTGCCTGTGTTATTTGACTCTGCCCAGTAAATCGCTCATCGTCTAGAGGTAGAAGCAGACACAGAGGAAGCAGAGATTCCAATTTCGATTCCACCCATATTGGTTCGGTTCGGTTTGTTTATACCCAAAATCCCAATTCTGTAAAATAGCTTATGTTCTGCAATAGTTTTGTGCTGTGCTATGTCCTGCGTTGTGCCAATAAATTAAATTAAAATAGTAATATAAAATCAAGCTTAAATTACTCATTTATTTTCTTTTTTATTTGTTAGAAGTTTCAGTTTAATTTTCAAGTTGTTTATTGCTTTAATTTGGTCTTTATTTTTTTTAAAAGTTATTTAATTTGATTCTTATCGTTAATTTTTGGTTTTTTTTTTTAAATTTTTTGAATTTTTTTAAAATTTTTTAATTTTTGACACATGGTACAATTGTGAAGTGACACATGTCAAAAATTTAAAAAAAATTTAAAAAAATAAAAAATATTTTAAAAAAATTCAAAAAAATTAGAAATTGATCCGTGGTGTTCACTTTAATACCGTCTGGTCAAAGTGAACGGTGAAAACCAAATTGAGTCATTTTTTAAAAAATGAGGACCAAATTGAGACAACGAAAAAACTTGAGGATCAAACTGAAATTTCATGACAAATAGAAGGACAAAAAAGTAATTTAACCTAAAATCAACACTCTGATCTATATTATATTATTATTTTATTTTTAATCTCATTTTTTATTTTTGCAAGGATTATGTATGTTCTTCTATCAGTATTTTTTTATCAAATTGAAAATTTATTTTCATTTTTCTAATTTAAGAGAATGCGATTCTAATCTGATTTTAAGGATGATGAAAAACTGCAATGCAACTACGTGATTATCTAACATGTGTTTACTTTGAACTGTTTTAAATAATGAGGTATGATTTTAGATGCTATATTCATGTTTTTAAAATTTAGAGAAAAGCAAATTATTACAAATTTATGCTCTAAAAATATGATTAAGTCAAATTCATATTTTTTTAATATGTATTTTGTCATTTTTTTATATGAAATTAAACTAGGTAAAACATAGAATATGTCATCTGTAAGATTTTCGAGATAAAAAAAATAATAATCTTAAACTAGTAAAACATGTAACGTGGTTATGTAGGACCTTTCTTGTACATTGTGGTGAGGTAGATTATATATACTAGTTTCTTTTCTATCTTTAATTTGAAAACATATTAGTACAAATTATGAGTCTAAACAATCTTATAAATTGAATATAAATTTCCTAAAAATTAATTTTATTTAACATGATTCTATAGATAATAAAGTTTATCCATTTAATTTTTTATATATATTTTTAATTGTTATCATAAGTTTGAGAATTACATTTATTTTCGTCAATAATTATTTATGTTTTTTTAATGTTACTTTCATATATATATATATATATATATATATATATATATATATATATATATATTTTTTTTTTTTTTTTTTTTTCAAAAAACATCCCCTTGTATTTTGTAATCCATTTTTCTTATTTATTTGTATAAATTTATTTATAGCTTCTTTTTGTAATGTAATTAAAGCTTCAATTTTTCTCTTCTTCTAGATTTTGAATAGCCTATTCAAATTTTCTAGTTAAGATATCTATATATTTTTATATGAAATGTGATTATTATCCACAACAACCACATGATTCATATGGTTATGAGCAACAAATTGTCACACTTACTACTACACTTGATACAAGTATGTTAACTATTTTTCAACTAAATTATCTATATCCTAGACCATCTTTTTTGGAATATGAGCGACCAACATTCCATGAGTAACAACTATATTCTAAATATCCACCCTAGCCATCATATGTTCCATTTGATTCTCAACCGCAACAACATGTACCACCACAACAAGTTACACCTACCAATGAATCATCCTATAAAGAAGTTGTGTTATTAATGGATGAAGTAGGGTGAGACTAGAGGTCAAAGATCAAAGGTTGTGAGCTTATCAACGATGAAAAAATATTGAGTAAGAGTGGTAGGAAAATGATCAAGTATTATACAACATAATGGAAGATGCAAATAACAACAACTTTGTAGAATTACTTTTATATGTTAACTCCATGTTCCAACTGAGGATTTTCTGAAACCGCAAAATTTAGAATATTTCATCATGACATAAAAACTATGCTCCTAAAGTTGGCTATTACTGCAAAACAAATGTTTGATAATTTAAATCATTTTTTTTTCTTGAACAAAATTATGATTTATCGAAAAAAAGTTTTAACTCATTAAATATCCAATGACACTAATAATAATTTAATTAAATTTTTTTTCAAATATAAATTTATAATTAATTTAATATAAATACATTAATACTATTTTTTAAATTTTTTTATCTTAAACATAATTTTATAATTAATTTAATTGAAGTATATTAGTACTAAAAATAAATTTTGAAATGTTTTTTTCGAAAGCCTAAAATGAATGCTTTGCATGCCGAACCGACTCTGATTGAAAACGAAAAAAATGTGAAAACAAACTTCTACAATTTACTAAAAATTAAATTTGATTTCCTCAGCTTATTGAGGAAGTTTTATTTCTATCACTGTAGTTCAATTTCTCTTTTGTCTAAATTAATAGCATCACATTTTCAATCTTTTTTTACAGTTCGCTTGTAATGAAGGGTATGCATTATTTTTTATTTAAAAGGGTTTGGACCAGAAAGAAGTTCGTTCACCTTTATCTAAGGATATAAGAAATGGGAACCTATTTGCACACTCTTTTTTCAATTCTAGCTAAGAATAACCGGTCACCACCAGCAGAAGAATTATTCTAGCTATAATAGAGAAAAGGGCTATGAATCGATTGTTAGAGTTCAACAACAAAAAGACTAGAAATTAAAAAACAAATTGTTATTGAAACATAAATAAGATGAATGTAAAAGTTTAAACGAGATAATAGAAAAGAGATGCAGAACCAGTTTATCTTCGTTTAATCACAACGTATTAACTTGAGTCCATATTTAAGTAATTATTTAAAAATTATATAAAAGTTTTGGGTACAACTTAGAAGGATTGTGATGAATTTCTTCTATGTCACACCCCAAAGCACAGTATATAATGGTTATGGTTTGATTTAAAAATAATAATAATTTCATAGAATCACGCTAATACTCTGTTTTTTTCTCCTAGTGATATTCTCTCCTAAATGTGCTTATAAATTTTCTTATAAAGCAAACTGCACTCATTTTTATTCTTAATGAACAATATTTTTATAAGTACAAAACTGCCAAAAATTCGACAGTGACAAATAACTAAATTTCATACAAATGTTCACTAGGGGATTTCTTTGATGCAAACAAAATAAATCATTAACTATCATGTGAAGAATTAAGGAGACAGATGTGACGATTTTTTTGTTATTACAAGATCGAATATATTTTACAAATAACTCTTCACAACGTTGACCAACCTTCAATCCGAGATGTTCAGGTTCCTTTGATTTGTTAGCTATCAGAGTGTTATCAGCCACACACAGTTCTTCAGTAGTTGGTTTATGTATTTTCCATAATTACTCTTTTCATTAATAATAGTTATTGATTTAACTTATTTTCTTTGTTATTTAATATTATATATGTCACACTTTTGCATTATTAGAAGGTTAGAATTTAGGAAGCAATCCATAAGGCTTAAATCATAACAACTCATTATTTTCTAATAATAATGGCATTTAAATCATTGACATGTTTTAGTGTACTACACACCATGAGTCAGAGAATTCTTTCATGAACAAACAAACAAGATCATAGTTGAAAGTTTAATGGTGCTTACCTCAACAACTCATTGTCTTTTTAACTTGGTTTTGAATCCATTTCAAGCTCTTGAGTGTCTTTTGATGTCTTTGATTTTTAGATCAAATCTTCTTCTTCATCATACTCCATAGAAAAGTATGAGATCACACAAAAGTTTTCACCATAAGCTCAAATATATATCTATAAAGAAAGTAGAGAAGAGACATATTTCATGAAAGCTACACTAGCTTATTCACGTCTCTTCATGTAGAATTTTATTCAAATCATAAGCAAAAGAATTGCAATGATTCCGCTTATCAGGATTCTATACAACATTAGGTTACACTTTCCCACTTCACTTACAATGGTTCCACTTATCAGTCATAAAAAATGTTTGACAAGTGAATGGAAGACCAACACTTTACAAAATATCTCTTTCCAAAGAGAATATTTCAAATTTTCTAATTCAATAACTTACAAGTATCTGGTAAACTAAGGCCAAGCCTTGATACCATCTCTTATGAGCCAACAAATTAAGCCTCTTTTACCAGAGTGTGACTACTAAAAGTAACAAAACATTAGATAAGTCCCACAAAAACAGAGCAAATTCAATAAAATTTGTGGGTACTTGGTCTAGCACAAGTTCCAAAGACTGTCATAGCTCACAAACAACAGAGTGATGCATGAGCACCTCTAGTTGATAAAAACTATAATTACATCATCAAACTCCTAAGAGAACCACCACGAACAGCAGATCTTAAAATGGGGTTATCATTTTCCTTTTCATTCTCAGTAAAACAGTACACAGGAGCCTGCCAATTTGGATCCTCAAGTACTGCACCGACCTCAAATGTCATCACGTGAGCAGTGTATCCTAAATTCACCAAATTAGATTAGTATTCACTAAATCAAACCGTGCTAACTTCAATAAACGCCCAAGGAAAGGTTTCAAAAATAAGGAAGACATACAAACATAGCTAACAAAAAAATACCAATAACTGCAAATTGACTAATGATATGACTACAATATAATTTTTGGGGTAATAACTGTTGATGTTCAGATAAAATCAAACTTCAGTTTTAAGATAATATCATAATCTATATAATAGTAGCTATTGTTGAGCTGATCGAATTAGTCATTATTGAAAAAAAATGAAGTAGTCCTAATCCACTACACGTACATTCATGTTTTCCATCAATATCTATTTAGCAAATATGTTCAAGCTTTTTCATTTGACAAAAAATAATAACAGTTGATTATCTTTATGTGTCTACGAAGATTAGGCATAAATCACCTCTCCCCATTTCCTCTACTGAATCATGTTCCTCCAATCAAGTTATGGCACATCAATTAAAAACTACATCTAAGGTTTAACTAAAGACAACGTGTTTGTGAGTGGGACTTTATTCATCCTACTAAGTTCAGCTTTGGGTTCACATGGTGACTGCGAAGTTATTTCTTCCCACTAAGATCAGGTGAAAAAGGTGTGTCAATTGTTGTTATCAGAAGTAATCATTTTTCAAAATTGAAACTTTGGAGACCTTTGCAAAAACTATGATTGAAGTTCAGAAAAGATAAAGTCTTGGACTATGGAAACGACTCATAAATGTTTAGTGCTTCAAATTTCATTTCTCCAATAAGTACTGATATATTAACTATCAATGTTAATTACATAATCAATTAAGTAATTGTTAATTGATTATATAATTAACATATAATGAATCATAGGTGAGGGTTTAGAAAGCAAGAGAGGAGTGTATAAGTGTACCTGAGTAGAAGATCCACTTAACAGGCCTGCGAGTGAGGACATCCTCGTAGTACCAAATGAAATCGACCTTCTCCCACACATTGCAGAGGAAATTATCAACGCGCTGCTGACCCAGATAGGTTGCACCCTGGAGCCAATTGGGGCGGAGAATACCCACTTCTACGTGCAGGACCTGGCACGTGGGGTTGGAGGGATGGAGCGTGTAGACGAAGGAGGTGCCGTTGTTCCACTCCAGGTCGTAGGTTACAACGTTGTCCAGCTGATTCTGAATGATGTTGAAGTTGCGACCGTTGGACCAGTCGTACCACAAGTCCACTTTCTGGAGAACTCCGGTTCGGTTCATGAACATCAACGCGTGGAACTGGTGAGGCCAATCTGCGGGAATTGGGTCCTCTGTTGCAGCCTCTGAGAATCTCAATCCCGAAGGAGAGAAGAGAAGGAGAAAGGCTATGAAATATATTCCTTCTCTTCCACTCCCCATTCTTGCTATTTTGTCTTTGTGTTTCCTCCCCTGAAAGGAAGATAAGAAGGAGAATTGATGTTAATGGATTTTAAAATATTAAAAACTATTTATATACTCTCCGAAATACTAAAACAATTATTTAAATTTGTAAATATAACGATAGGAGAATTATTCAAACAAATTTTTGTCATTTTAAAATTACTCATCAAATTTCATTAATTTAAAATTAAGATAGAGAAAGATATTTTATTGCTTAATTTCACACTTATTAATGTAAGGCTCATTTCTTTTCTCAGCCCTAAAAGTTATTGGGCTGCCCTACAGTATTGGGCCTAAAGGCCGGCCCACAGTATAAGTCCTTAGGTCTGCCCTAAACCTAATGTACTCTACCATTTTCAGAAAAGTTTACCCTTGCCTTGAGCTGCAGTCGCCTTTCACTTCCGCTAGGGTTCCGTTCGACTGTCACGTAAGCTAAAGGGGCTTCTACTCCATGTAAGTGTCTCCCCCAGCCGTACTGATTCCCTTTTCGCTACCTTGTTTCATATTTCCAGTTAACAAGCCTCTGTTGACTCAGTTTCCCTGATTCTTTTTCGCTGTCCTGCCAGTTCTGCGAGCCATCCTTGGGTTGGTGCACTCCGAGGTCCCGTGTTGAAGCTCCATTAGCCCTCTTCCAGGTACAGGAAGTTAGGGTTCTAGTTTCGAGTCTTTTTAGAACTGTTTTTGCGTTGGTTGTTGATTGTATGGTTGGATCTGTCGTTTTGATGTGTGAAAATACTTGGTATGTGTTGTTCGGTCGGAAAACATGGTTGTGCAGTGAAGAACAGTGGCGAGACCTGTTAATCTCGCCCAGGCGAGTCAGTCTCGCCTAAGCGAGATGAAATAGGGAGCTCGCCTAGAGCTCCTGCGCGAAGAGTCGCCCAGGCGGCTCGCTCAACTTTTAAGCGAGCAGGCAACTCGCCCAGGCGAGAGGGATCTCGCTTAAGCGAGATCCCGCGTTGCTCATGCTTCTGCCCTTGTGCCCTCGCCTAGGCGAGGGGGAGGCTCGCCTGAGCGAGACCCCTCAGCCTGAGCAAGGTGCTGGGCGAGACACTGCTGTGATTTGGATGTTTGATGGTTCCCGAGGAATTTATCTTGGTTGAGTATGATTGTGTAATGATGGATATGTATATAATAGAATATTCTGCATTTTTGGCATGAGTTATGAACGACGTATGACGGGTTGGGTATGATATTGACATGTGGAATGAATGAATGGATTGGAACTAAAGGAATACGTGATTAATATGAGATGAGACCCTAGATTCATGGGGTGGTGATGATCCGAGGTATGGATTTGAAATCTGACACGTATGAGGAATTAATCTCAGGGGTTGGTATGGAAATGTAAATATGGTGTTAATATTCTCTTATTGCTGAATTATGACTGTTAGTCCGTGTCAGCGTGTAAATTCCTTGGGATCTCTAGGTGAGACCTCTGGGGTCGCGCTTCAGTGGTCGGGACGTAATTCCACGGCTCCTGTTAGTGGGTGCCCATGGTGGTGCCCCATCTGTATAACTAGGTAAGGATT
>Ga0214545_1009651_pt1 | contig 14547 bp, 14 predicted proteins | sample CNSS4metaG_FD_160064 | JGI IMG/M metagenome (GOLD analysis project Ga0214545, IMG submission 160064) | Root nodule microbial communities from cowpea collected in UCLA plant growth center, Los Angeles, California, USA - CNSS4 | ecosystem: Host-associated > Plants > Roots > Nodule | place: USA... | reverse complement strand
AATATAAACATAAATTTATATTTTTTTTATATATATATATATATATATATATATATTTTTTTTTTTTTACTTATATATGCTTCATTTTTATTTATTAACAAGGGTTATACAAACCTACCAAGCTCAAGAGGGTTTATGGTTTCAAAGTTTAAGTTAAGCAATATCAAGTGGACACCAATTAAGGTAGATTACAATTGTGTATTTGAAGATCAAATGATGTTTTATTTGAAGGTTAATACCAATTGTATTGATGTTTTCTACACTATGCCAAAATATTCAATAGACAACACTATTTAGATAACACTTATTTAATTAAGTACTATAAATTAAAACACAAAACTAAAAGATAGCGGTTTATAAAATAAGCGCTATACAATTGCCACATATAGATAGCACTTCATAAAAATATGTTATCTATATCAAATTTATATTTAAAAATAAAAAATAAAAAATATAATATGCTAATAAAAAGTGCTTTTAAATTTAAGTCATGTATTAGATTATGAATAGATGGTGTTTTATTACCTAAGCACAGTCTATTTTATTTATTAAAAGTAAATTCATAAATAAAACTAATTAAACCATTGAGAAGGATCTTTTTTCTTTCACTATTCTAATGCGTTTGTGGCCATTTTTTTTAATGTGGTTTCAGCGCGAAAAACAATGGAAAAATGCAAATGCAAAAGTTAATGATGTCCACATACATGATGTGTGAGATTCTTGACCAAATTGGAGCTATAAAAGAAATATGTGAAGCACTTTTGTTGAGAGTATGGAGCATAGTGTTGTTAGTTTGAACATGTTTTTGTCTTTTTTCTTGGTTGTGTTTTGTTGGTATATAGATTCAAGTTTAATTTTAAGGAGCCTAGTATAGATATAATACTTTTTGGATATGTAAATAGGTCTGATATATCATATTTGGGATTAACTTGTAATATATATGATTATTATGAATATATTGTAGTTATAGACAATTTCAGTTACCCACGAACTTAGACTAGTATACAACTTACCTACTATCTTTAATTTTTTTTTATAAGTGTTTTCTATCTTTAAAAGAAAACACTTGTCTAGAAGATAAAATACATGCATATTTTTTTGAATAACATTTGATTATTTTTTGATTGATTGTTATAATTCTCATATATGATTTATGTTGAGATAATACTAAAATAAAAAATAATGAACGAAAAATTAAATAAATTATAAAAAAAATCAAACCAATACACAATGCTTATTTGAGAAAATATTATTTATTGATGAAAAATAAATAGAGAGCGCTTGTGCCTTCAAGCGGTGTCTATAGATCATTTGTATTTTTCAAGAAAACGTAGACAACACTTATGTTTCCAAACGCTATCTATAATAGCACCGATAAATAACACTTTTGGAAAAATGCGTTGTCTTTTTGAAAATACATAGATAGCACTTGTTTAGCGAAGTGCTATTTATAAGATGTCATTAGATAGCGTTTTTTTTTTTACAAACATTGTCTATTAATAGACACCGCTCCAATAGATAGCGTCTAAAAAGCGCTACATTAGCAAACAAAACATTGTTTATTAACAATTTTGGAGTAGTGTCCAAAACAATCCAACGGTCATGATTATGGGTATTACATTTGTCGATATATGAAGGAAATTGTCACATATTGTGAAGGAGGAACAATTCCAATAGATGTAAGTTATCTTAATTGTATGTATTATTCATTTGTAGTAGGATTTTGATTGACTAATTTAATTTAATTTTTCTTTGTTATAGTATTTTCCTAGTTGTAGATGTTAAAAATATTCTGACAATCAAATCATTGAATTCAGGGAAGATTGGTGTTTTTATCTCATTAGTAAATGTTTGTAGGTTAGTTGTATAATGCCTTATATAACAAAATAGGGAAGGTTAGGAGATGTTTTGTCTAAAGTGTTTTGGCCCCACAGTCTAGCAAAAATGGAACAAGATGGATGAGTATTGCAAATCTTAGTTTTTTTCTAATTTCTTTCATGTAATATTATACTTTTTTAAAAATATATAAACATCATTAAGTTTTTTGTGTAACTATGTAAGAATTTCAATGCCCTTTCATTTCAGTTTTGCTTGATTTCAAGTTCGAAGTCTTTATACAAGCATATGAGTCAAAGAATAGAATGAACATGTCCAAACTTGGAAACACTTTAAACATCATTCAAACCATTTAGGTCTCGATAATTGTGTTATTTGTTTTTGTTAGCAGAGGATCTAGTGAAATTGCTCATGTCTTGTTGGTTCCGTTAATCATATTATTAGTTAATTAATCAACATGGTTATCATTGTCCATTAGGGATGCAATACTATCCGTGAAACTACTCACTCTACAATCTAAATCACATTTGGTTAGTTTTGATTAGTTGTTATAGCTGTCATAAATGTTTTCTACAGGTACCACTAAAATGAGAAGGAATGAACAAAAAATTAAATAAATTATAATAAAAAATAATCAAACCAATACACAACGTTTATTTTAAAAAATGTTATCTATTGATGAATTGAAAAAGTGTTATCCATTAATGAAAAATAGACAATGTTTGTTTGAACAAGCGCTATATACTAATGAATTGAAAAAACGCTACATATTGATGCAAAACTGCTCTCAAAGACAGCATTTGTCAAGTGTTGTCTATGAGAGCTTTGATAGACAACATTTTCTAAAGAAAGCATTATCTATTGAAAAATATATAGATAACACTTGTTTAGACAAGCGCTATCTATCAAGTGTTATTAGACAACGCTTTTTTACAAGCACTGTCTATTAATAGATACCGCTCCAATAGATAACGCTATCTATTGCCAAATTAGGCGTAGTGAAGTGATTCATTGGTGTTCATGCTTGAGATATATTGAATCTGAAATTGAAATGAAGATCACAAAGCTTGAAGATTAGACTCGATTCATAGATTGTATGACATAGTGTCGATGTCTTTTGTCTTGTGCATGTGCTTTTCAATATGTTAAAAAAGGTTTTATCAGGTTAAAAGGCTTGGTGCATATAATTTTAGTATGAATGTATTCAATCAATTGAATTGTTATACAATCAACTGATTTCACTTAAGTCAAGTGAAATCAATAGATTGTACGAACAAATCAACCCATTGAATTCACTTATGATCAGGCTATTAGCTGGTTTTTCAGAGAGTGGAGTAACTTTTGTAATTTCTGACACGAAAATAGTGAAACCTTTTTTGGAAACTTTCTCTCTCTGGGTTACGCAATGTGCAACTCGTGATTGAAGATCTTTGAATCTTGGAGCAAGTTTTGCTTGGTTTTGAAGCATTATAGAACGTGTTTTGGTTGGTTATGGAGAGCCACCACCAAGGTTTGGTTGTTCTTGTGCTTCTAGGTGTTTCTTGGTATGATTCCAAGTCTGCAAGTGGGATATTGCTGTGTAGGGGTTCAGATTCTTCTGGGATACAAGAATGTTGATGTTTTTGTTATATTCAAAACTGTAATCTTTGTGAGTTTGTGTAATTCTTTTGATATAGTGCATTATTAGGCTCATGTTGTCATAATAAACTAAATATAACTCAAAATTGAGTGAACCAATATAAAAACTAGTGTGTGATTCTCTCCTCCTTATCTTCTTCTTCAGTTAAATCTCAAGAAAACACATTTAAGCAATCTTTGTAAGGTTTGAAACTAAGTTTGATATATCAATTTGAACCAATCTTGGATGGTAATGCATGTTGTTTGAGTGATTTTTGTGATTTACGTTTTTCTACAAAATTTCCCACAATATCAGTTTGTTGATTTATATTTCAATCTGTTGAATCATATTGTATGAACAAATTAATCAATTGTGTTGTTTTTCAATCGACTGAATTGTGTGGTGTTGCAACAACAAGCATCTGATTTGTTGGTCAATTGAATTCAAAAAGAAATGGTTTTTACAAGTTCTAATTGAGCATATTTTTAAGTATTCAGCCAATTCAACTCCCTCTTTTTGCTTAAGAAATTCATTTCAAACCTACAACAAGTACTTGTCTAGGCCGAACTAACAACAAAGTATAATATCAAAATAAGGAATTCTAGCCAATCTAGATATGCAAATGTCAAAACACCTACGATCATTCCAAAGATTAATACAATCACCCTTCCCTAGTATCCAAAATATATTTTCTAGAACAACATCATATGCGTCCATAATACCATGCTAAATATTGATGATGATTTAAAGAACATATATTTATGATACTTAGACTTAAGAAATTAAATATGCTTGAGTTTAGCCCATGTCATTTTTTCATAAGCAAACTCTTAGCCTAAACGTGGTAGATATGCTTTATTCTCTAACTGAATATTAGTATCCTACAAACTACGTAAAGATTTCAATAGTTGAAAGAATTTATGATTCTATGAACATACATGTTGCCTTACATACAATTGGATTATTATTTACAATTCATACCATGTTTTTGGCCCAATCTACATAATTGCATCTCTCATGTATTTAATAATAAAATCTTGGTTTTTTATCTCACCGGATCCATCTACTGAATTTAGTGATAAATGGTCTTCTTTGAGGATTTCTCTACCTATCACTTAGAATTATCACAACTTTCTAATTTGAAAGCTTATTATATGTTACGAGAAGTTTTCCACATGACTTTTTTCTTTCAAAAGCAAATGATCTCTCAATTATTAAATGTTGGTGGTACATATCCATTTAAATTAGAAGTATTAACAATATAAGAGCATGCACTCGCATAATATGGTCTCCTTAGTAAATAAAATGACAATCCTGAAAAGTAAAACACCTTATCAACTTCAATAAAGAATACCTCTAACTTGAATATTAAAATAAGATCGTAAAAAATCTGAGTTTTTGATTAACTCCATTGTTTGTATGGTTTCCTCATTAGTGAAAAGTGGTAGATTATGTAAACATATTGCATTGCCGAGGAATAATTTGTTATATTAAAATGATGTTGAACATTGTTTATAATATTAAAGACAATTTTTGAGCAAATTGCATGAAGATTCTCAATAAAAAATTACATATTGAATAATAATATTTGTCTTTAATATTTGTAAATGTTGACAAACAAGTCTCTCTTTGGATAAATACTCTATCTATTCAGATTTTTTGTATTTTGCAATGAAGCACTACATGATTCTTTTATAGGCCTTTGGACACGACCCTTCAACTACATTCATTAAATATAACCACTACTTAAACCACAATTAATGAACTCTATTGCATGATTAATCAATGCTAGACCCACTTTCAACCTTTTGCAATCTCCTAGACAATTAAATTAACAACTTCCAACTACCCACATTTAAATTTTCCCAACAAAATCCCCCCGTAAACTTAAATGCTTTTCTTGTCCTTCATTCTGAGTATCATCTTATTATTCTCGAACAAAGAGGATGTCAGCGGCTTTGTAAACATATCTGCAGCTTGTGCTCGGCTTTCGACGTGCTCTAACTTCATATTTCCTTCTTTCACTTGTTCACGGATGAAGTGAAATCGAACATCAATGTGTTTACTTCTCTCATGATTGACCGGGTTCTTTGCCAATTCAATGGCCGACTTGTTATTAACTCGGATCACAGTCCCCTTTTCTTGCTTCAATTCCAGTTTGCTTAGAAGGTTTCTAAGCCAAACTGCATGGAAGACACTCCAAGATGTTTCAACATACTCGGTTTCACATGTTGATAGTATTACAATGGGTTGTTTCTTTGCAAGCCAAGTGAACGTCGTGTTCCCCATGAAGATTACATATCCAGACGTGCTTTTCCGGTCATCGACATCTCCACACCAATCACTGTCTGAGTAGCTGACTAGTCGGTAGTCATCCGTCCAAGTATACATCAAGCCAAGTGACATTGTTCCTCTCACGTACCTTAGAATTCTCTTTTGGGCCTTCCAATGAATATACTACGGTTCCTCCATATACCGACTTGCTATTCCAACACTCAGCATTAAATTTGGTCTGGTATTTGTAAGATACCTGAGATTTCTAATCAAACTTCGGTATTTGCTCGCATCAACTCGGGGTCCATCTGCATATTTAGGAAGTTTTGTACCTGATTCCATAGGGGTGGAAATCAGGTTACAACTCGTCATCTTAAACTTCTTCAAGACCTCCTTAGCATACTTTTCCTACGACACAAAGATGTCGTCCTTCCCTTGAACAACTTCCAAACCAAGGAAATACTTCATAAGACCTAAGTCGGTCATCTCAAACTCCTTCTTCATCACTTCTTTAAATGATTCAATCAGCTCAGCATTATTCCCTGTGAAGATAAGGTCATCAACATAGAGGACAATGAATATCACATATTCTCCTTTCTTCTTTATGTAAAGAGCATGTTCATAAGGGCACTACTCATACCCATTCTTCTTGAAGTAAGTGTCGATTCTTTCATTCAATGCTCGTGGAGCTTGCTTCAAGCCATAAGGTGCCTTCTTCAATCTCAACACTTTCTTCTCTTCGCCTCTTCGCATGTATCCGAGTGGTTGTTCAACATATACTTCCTCCTCCAAGACTCCATTTAGAAATGCTGACTTCACATCCATCTGCAAGATTGTCCATCTGTTATGAGCTGTTAAGGAAATCAGCTGCCTAATTGTTTCCATCCTCGTCACTGGGGCGAATACTTCGTCATAGTCTATTCCTTCCTTTTGCTTGTACCCTTTCACTACGAGTCAAGCTTTATATCTCTAAACTTCACCTTCAGCATTTGTTTTCTTCGTGTACACCTACTTTACGCCAATAGGTCAAACTCTTTTAGGCAGATCGGTTAGCTTCCACTCGCTCTTATCATCAATTTGAACGTCTCGGCTCATAATCACCTTCTTTGTTATTGGGTTGAACAACCTATACGCCTTGGTTTTTTCATCGTACCCAATAAATACGTACTTTTTGCTCCAATCTTCAAGTTTGGTCCTTTGTTGAGCTGGAACATGACCATAAGTAATGTTGCCGAACACTTTAAGGTGAGACACACTTGGCTTTCTTCCATTTCAGACTTCTTGCGGTGTCTTCTCGTTCAGCTTAGCATGTGGACATCTATTTTGCACATAGATGGCACATTGCACTGCTTCTTCCTAGAACTCCTTAGGCACGTTCTTGCTTTTCAACATTGTTCGAACCATGTCAAGTATAGTTCGATTTTTCCTTTCAGCTACTCCATTCTGTTGGGGTGAGTATGGTGCTGACAGAAATCTCCTTATTCCTTGCTCCTCACAATACTTCATGAGCTCGGATGAGATGAACTCGCGTCCTCGGTCAAACCTAACAGATTTGATAGGCATGTCGGTCTCCTTTTCAACCATTGCTTTGAACCTTTTAAACAATTGGAACACCTCAGATATTTCCTTCAAAAAATACACTCATGTTTTACTTGAAAGATCATCTATGAAAGAAATGAAATACCTTTTCCCATTGAAATATTCAGGGGTAATTGGTCCACAAATGCCTGCGTGAATTAATCTAAGTTGTTCCTTTTCCCGATACTCGACAGTCCTCGGAAATGAGGTCCTAGGATGCTTCCTGAGCATGCACTTTCATAAAATTTATTTTCAAACTCCATAGTCGGGAATCCTCGCACCATCTCCTTTTTCACCAACTCGGTCATCCCACCAAAATGCAAGTGACCCATGCTCAATATGTTGCTCTTGAGATCGGGTACATAGTACACATCTCTGATTTCTCCAACTCAGTTGTTCTTCTACAGGTACCAGATTATACCCCAGCCTTTTACTGCCACTTTTCATGCATCTCCAAATTATACGTGTCCAACCTCAACTTTGGTGAACTCCTTAAAAAGATTCTCGTCCTTGTACATGTGGTTGTTTGCTTATATATCAAGGTACCAAACTGAGTTGTCAAAACAGCTCGGACTTAGCTCGACACCTGATCTCCTAGACATCATTAATGCTCCTTCTTCCTCAACATCCTCGGAAAGGAAGTTTGTTTCCTTATTGCTTTCAGATTGGCAGTCTGGCACGAAATTATAGTAAAAGGGTGGCTAGTGATAGGCAATTGAGAGCTGTTTCAAAAGGGAGGTGTTTGGTTGTCCAGTGATCAAGGAGAAATTCTCCAAAATTTGCATTTTCTAAGAAAAGGCATCTAGGTTAGGGGAGCTGAACCTGTAAATTGTATGTTTGAGAATATTGCATGATTTTGATGATGTTATGCTATGAATTTCGTACTGCACATGAGGTGAATTTGGGGTTTGGGTGTTTTGGTACTGTTTTATTGAAATTTTTACTCCAATGTATGAATATAATGGACTGATGCACTGTATATGTTGTGATTGTGTAAACTTGAAAATTTTGGGGAACATATGGGGTCTAAGTTATGCATATGTGTTTGCTGCATTGTTTCAAATGTTTGGTATGAATTGGAGTGTGACTTAGGCACGTTTGCCGGAGTTTGCGTGCGTAAAACAGTGTAAGAGTATGCAATTCTCGCTCAAGCGAGCTAGGCTCGCCTAGGCGAGATTTGCAAAGACTCGAACCCTATTTCTGCTCGAGTCTCTCGCTCAGGCGGAGGATTTTGGTCTTGGGCAGCACACCATCTCGCTTAGGCGAGTGTGTCTCGCCTAAGCGAGAACTCGTGGGTGTTGGGTGTTTTTGTTTAGGCATCTCGCCTAGGCGCGAAGCCATGTTTTTTGGGCGAAAGAGTGTCTCGCTCAGGCAAGAGTCCCTCGCCTAAGCGAGAGTTCGAGGAGGGTTTGATGGGTTGTTTAACTCGCCGCCTAGGCGAGAATTTTTGTTTTTGGCGAAAGGTGGTCTCGCCCAGGCGAGTGATACTCACCCAAGCGAGAGTTCAAGGTTTGTTTGTGCGAGGTGCTCGCTCAAGCGAGGTAACCTAGCTTAAGCGAGGTAGGTTTGGGTGCTTAGGCGAAGGCTTCAGGCTTAAGCTAAAGTTGGAGCAATTGTGGGTTTCAAGGAAATTGATTATGCTGGATTGGATTGTTTGGTGTCTAAATTGTGATGTGTGGTCTATGAGGCTTCTAAGATATCTCATAGGTGGGCTTGCTGGTGTTCCTTGAGTTATGGCTCGGAACATATCCCTTGAGTTATGGATCGGGATAGGGGTTAAGCACGTGACATTCTTTGAGTTATGACTCGAAATGACGTCCCTTTAGTTGTGGCTCGGGATAGCGGATGAACACGAGGAACTCTTGAGTTGTGGCTCAGGTTGGTGAGTGTTGCCGGTGTGAGTGTGCTGGTTGTGGCCAATACGGATGGGTCCAGATAGATTTCCCTCCTCAGTAATTAGCTGACGAGTTTGGTAGTCTTGGGACGTTACGGACTATGTTCATATTGGGAGTTCCACCTGGCGTTATGGTGTGTGATCCGTAGCATGGTTTTCCGCACGTGCTCTATCGGTTGTGGCCGATAGGTGTGGCAGCAAGACATCTTAAGATACTCTCTAGAAGACGTAGAACACTAATAACATGGTTGTGGCCATGTGAAACAAATAATGGAATTTCTTGAGTGATATCGATATCATAGCATGGTTGTGGCCATGTGGGATGAAAAGATGGAATTCCTTAATGTGAGTGGAATTCCTTATATATACGTATATGTTTATTATGTTAGCTCACCCTATCTGCTTGTGTTTGGCGATGATCGTGTATGCGGTACACGTGAGTAGAGGATATTGCAGGTGGGTCTGGTGAGGCATAGCGACGAAGCCGGGTTTAGCTGGGAGATTTTTATTTAGTTGTTTCATTATGGATTTTATAGATTGTAAACTTTGATTATGAACATGGATTTTGGTTTTTATATGAGTTTGCAACGTAATTGAGATACTTTTAAATGGAATAAAGTTTTAAATTTCTCGCATGTTTGGAAAATGATGTTTTATTAAATGAGGTTATTTAAATTTTCTTTATTTATTTAATTAAATTTGTAATATCTGGTCGGGATGTTACAAGTATCCTGAACGTAGGAATTGGATTAGCTACTTGTGTCCTGATGCAATTATGGTTACTAGAAACACTATTAAGGCAGATATTGGGAGAATGTATGACAAAGAAAAGTTAATGCTTAAAAATATGCTTGTTTCTATTCCTAGTAGGATTTGCTTGACTTCTAATTTGTGGACATCAATTAATACTGAGGGATTTATAGCTTTGATTGCCCATTTTGTGGATTTGAGTTGGAAATTAAATAGCAAGCTTCTAAACTTTTGTCACATGCCCCCCTCACACACAGGTTTTGAGTTGTCTAAGAAAGTTTATGAACTTTTGCAAGATTGGGGATTAGAGAAAAAAGTATTTTCTATCACTTTGGACAATGCTTCTGCTAATGATGTGCTTCAAAGTTCCTTAAGAACTCAACTTAATCTACATAATGGCATGATATGTAGGGGGAATTCTTTCACATTCGTTGTTGTGCCCACATATTAAATTTGATTGTGCAAGAAGGTTTAAAGGTGCTAGGAAATGCTTTGGATCTAATTAGAAATAGCATAAAATATGTTATGGGTTCAGAGACTAGAATGATCAAATTTAAACAATGTAATGACAAATTTGATGATATTGAATATTCACATGGGTTGTCTCTTGATGTCCCTACACAATGGAACTAAACATACTTGATGCTCAAAGGTGCCTTAAAATATCGGCGTGTTTTTGGAAGCTTGTCATTGGTTGACGAATGTTACAAATATTGCCTATCAAGGGAAGATTGGGACAGGGCTGAAAAAATTTGTAGGTTTTTATTGCCTTTCTATGATATGACAATCTTAATTCCTGCCACAAGTTATCCCACTGCGAACTTGTATTTCTTACAAGTTTGAAAGATTCAAAGTTTGTTGTTGGAGAATATAGTGTTGTACTTGCTTTTAGGGCAATTTTAGACCCAAGAATGAAACTCCAAACATTGGCCTATTGCTTTGAAAAGATTGATCCACTCACTTCTAAATCCAAGTTGGCAAGAATCAAGGAAAAATTGTACAACTTTTTTGCTGAATATAGTAAAAGTTTGCCAACAACAACATCATCAAATCCTCTAAAGCGCAATCAAGGACAATTTTCTTCCTCATCCGCTTCTCTTCCACATCTAAGCCTATTTGATGTAAGTTTATGGTTTCATTTCATTTCAAGTTATTTTTTATGCAATTCTTACTTGGTATTACTTTTATTGTGATTTCATTCATACATATTAATTATTGTTTTTGTTTATATGTATGCACAAATGAGGTAGAAAATGTCAACTACCAAAATGTGGAGCTAAATGAAGGGTCCTCTATTGTTGTTGCATCAAATGTTATAACCATGGGAGTTGAAGAACAATAGAATACCACCATCTTTCTTGGACTATTTTTTTTATTTGGACCATCTTTCTTGGACTGTTTTTTTTTTATTTGGACTATTGTTTTGTTGTTTTGATGTTTTTTTATTGAACTTGATACTCCAAGACTTGATTTTATGGAGTGTTTTGTTATGTTGTTTATTGCACTTGTCCAGGACCTGCTTTTTTATGATTTTATGATGCCCAAGATCTATTTTAAAATGTCCAGGATGTGTTTTATTTTTTGCGTAAGTCAAACTACCCAATGTATGTGGGCCAACCTGCAGGCCCGCGGGCCAAGATATCTGCGGGGCGGGTCGTATGTTCCAGTCCGCGAATTATGTGTGGGGCGGGCCTGTCCGACCCACAACTTGCGGGCCTAATACAGGCCGGGCCTAAACAGGCCGGGCCAGCCCACATTGCCATCCCTAATATTCAGCATGTATTCTGCAATATAAAATAATAAAAGCGAAAGTGGGTTCCATGGTTTGACTCTGGATTGCAGGAAAGATAAGCAATAAAATTACGATTAATAAAGATGGAGATTTTAATAGAATTTAATTTTTATTTTTATTTTAGGTAAAAAAGAAATCTCGAAAAACAAAGGCTTTGAAATTAGAGATGAGGAAGTTCTAATCGAGTATGTCAAAGACTTCTTAGCTACTTCACTTTCAAATCTCAATGGACGAATTATATGTAAAAAATTATAACTTTTTTCACTAATTGAGTATTTGACTCATCTATTACATATTAAAAAAAGAAGATAGGACCAAAATTATTACATTACCCATTTTTTTTTATTAATACGTGTCATAAAAATTAGTTTTTTCGTCATTTTACAACTCTGGTATAAAAGGACCAGGATTCAAATCTTATAAAAGTCAATTTATTTTTATTTATTTATTTATTATTTCAACTATAATATTAATTATAAGTAATATTATTATTTATAATACTTTTGTAAGTATTAATATTATAATTTTTATAAATATTATTTATAGTAACAGTAATAAAATTATAACCGCTATTAATATTGTAACAATAATAATAATAATAATAATAATTATTATTATTATTATTATTATTATTATTTTACTATTATATATTATTAATATTAGTATTATTAACATTATTACTAAAATTATTATTGTTATTAATAATATTAATATGTAATATATTAATTTTCTTATTATATATTATTAATATGAGAAAAGAAGTATTAAAAATATTATTATTATCATTATTATTAATATGAATAATAATAATTATTATTATTATTATCATTAATAAGAACTATAATTATTATATTATTATTATAATTACTATCATATTTAATTTAAAAAATTGACATTTCAAAGACATTGTATTTTTAACCCCATAATTATTATTTTTAGTATTATTTTTATTATCCATTGTTATTATTATTATAAATATGATTGTTATTATTATTAGTAGGTGATGATAATGTAATGTTATTAAGTTATAATATATAAAATAAAATTATATTTATTAAAAATAAAGTGAGATATATCAGAAAAGATGAGAAAATAACTGTTGATAAATAGAGAAAAAGAGAAGAGCAAAGATAGACGATTTTATATAAAAAAAGTTTATAAAAGTAATGGTCAATTTTCAAAAATTTTATAAATAATTATATATTAAAGAGTAAAATTGGTATTTTGAAATGTAGACACAAAAGAGAGAATCCTCTTTATATATTGTTATAGATTATCATTATTATTATATACTAAAATTATTTTATTTTAATAATATTATTATTATTATTATCAATTATCACTAATAATAATAATTAAATTATTATTATTATCATTAATAAGAATTATAACTAATAAATATAATTATTATATTATTATAATTACTATCATATTTAACTTAAAAAATTGACATTTAAAAAATATTATATTAGTAACCACCATAATTATTATTATTACTAATATTACTTTTATTGTTCTTAATAATAATAATAATAATAATTATTATTATTATTATTATTATTATTATTATAAATATAATTGTTTTTATTATCCATAAGAACTATAATTATTATAATAATAATAATTATTATTATTATTGTTTTTATTATTATGGTTAGATACATATTTTACTTTTACTTCATGTTTCAATTACCTGTCATTTTTATTTGTTTTGTTGTTCATTTATCTTTATATTTAAACAATTATTTCAATTAAAAAAAGTTTCAAAAATTAGTAAAATAATAAAACTAAAAAATAATTTTTTTATTATAAATAATTATTTAAATTTAAAATATAATAATTAATAGGGTAAAATTGAAAAAACAAAAGATGACACAAAAAATGTTTATCTCTTTATATATGTAGTTGTATTATTATTATTATTATTATTATTATTATTATTATTATTATTATTATTATTATTATTATTATTATTATCACTACGCAATGTTATTAGTGATATTATTATTATTATTAGTATTATCAGTATTATTATGGTTAGACACACATTTTACTTTTATTTATTACGCGATTGTATCCGAATTACTTCCATTTTTTATTTGTTTTATTGTTCATTTTATCTCTATATTAGTAAAATGATAAAACTAATAACTAATTTTTTATTATGAATAATTATTTAAATTTAACAAATTATAATTAACAGGATAAAATTGTAAAAACAAAAAAGAACACAAAAAATGTGTATCTTTTTATATATATTTAGTTGTTGTATTATTATTATTATTATTATTATTAACACTACCAGATATTATTATAATGGTATTATTATTATTATAGTTAGACACACATCTTAGTTTTATTTACTACAAGATCATATTTGTGACGATAAAAAAAAATATTCTATTCATTTAATTATTATTATTTTCTACAATATACTTATAAAATTTAGAGGCAAAATTATACATGAAATATTCACATACACACACACACACACACACATATATATATATATATATATATATATATATATATATATATATATATATATATATATTTTATATTTACACCGTTTAGTACATCTTATATTTCCTATACTACAAGGGGAAAAAGGTATTATTTATTTACAATTTTTCCCTCATATACTAGCTTTCAAACAGGTGGAGGGAAAAGGTTATGGATAGGGTTCACTTGGACTAGACATGTCAAAGTGAGCCAACCCGGCTCACACGGGTTGGCTCACCGCGGGTCGGGTTTGAAATTGTTGAGCTCAACCCGGCTCACTTTCTGGTGAGCCAGAAATTTTCC
>Ga0214545_1009650_pt1 | contig 14551 bp, 7 predicted proteins | sample CNSS4metaG_FD_160064 | JGI IMG/M metagenome (GOLD analysis project Ga0214545, IMG submission 160064) | Root nodule microbial communities from cowpea collected in UCLA plant growth center, Los Angeles, California, USA - CNSS4 | ecosystem: Host-associated > Plants > Roots > Nodule | place: USA... | reverse complement strand
ATTCGGTGGCACTGCAAGTAACATCCATGCTGTAAAGGGATAAATAAGAAAAAAAAAAAACCTAAACCCTCCTCAAGACTCATGTGTTCCATTATGGGTAAAGAAATAGAAATTGAATGTGTTTCTTACACGGGACCATTTTTTACTATAAAATATGTATATATTACATTTTTTCTTTAAAGAAAAGAAAAGAAAAATACTGATATTGAAACACCATTGCGTGCCATTATTAAAAAAAGAATATAAATTTATGCAAAGTCTCTTGCGTGCACCTGGCTTCTTGCAGAGGAGCAGGAAAACCTAGAATTGTTGTTTGAAACTTTTGGTTTTTCGGTGACCTCATAATGTTACTGTTGTAGTTCCAAAGAAATAGCTGGCTAGGGAGCTATGAAAGCTTCTTCTTTTCCTATTTTTCAGTCTGGAAATTTTCTTCTTTTCTTAATGCGTTGACATTTGGTAATAAATGTTGAATATAAAAACCAATTTAGTTCTTAGATCTTCTCAAATTAATCTTCTTTAAAAGACTATACACGTAAGATCAGAAAATAATATAAGAGTATAAATTATTTTATAAATGATATTTAAATATTTTATCAAAATGTTATATAGATTTTCTTTTATTTGGATTTTATTTTATAAGAATAATTACTTTTTTTTAAATATTTTTTTAACCTTTTTCTGTCTTTGACTTCATTATTTGTTTGTTTCATAATTGAAGTATGTTACAGGAGTTCTGACCAATAATATTATATTTATTTTTATTAAAATCTTAAATAAAGTAACTTTAACCTTTACCTTTTCTTTAAGTCTCTTAATAAGATATAATGTATGCACGTGAAGTTTAAGAGATCAAGATGAATCTTTATTTAGTTAACGAGAGATCATAGAACATATTTTTTAATGGCTCACAATTTGGGTAAAGGAAGTTACATATTTAAAATTGTTTTTATTGTTTAGTGGAATTGATGATAAAATTTTGAGGGTTTTTTTTATGAGAAACATGATTTATTTGAATGTTATACGATGAAAGTGAAATGACTTTATAGGAAAAAGTATTTCAATTGAATTTAGGATGTATTGTATAGAAATTTAATTAAGAGATTATTCAAAATTTACTAAATATTTTAACTCACATAGAAGACACTACTAAAAATTCTTATATTACACGGAATTTTTTTGTAAATTTATTAAAAACATTTGCAAGTAAGGATTTTTTTTTCTTGTTATTTTTTCTAAGAATCTTAATTGGCAGGTAATTCCTTCGTGAGTAATTATTTTTTACAAAATTATTAAATTTGTAAGTATTTCCTACAAAGTTTATTGTGAAAAGTGTTTTATACAAAATTTTACAAAAAAATTGACAACAATTTTCTGCAAAAGAAAAAATCATAACAAATTTTATAAATATCTCCTACAAAAAAATTTTAAAAATAAAAATGACATGAAATATAAGTTTTTTTTAATAATGAGAATATATTTATGTACTGAGAGTCGATAGAGATTTCTATGACGAAAATTGATTTGAAAAACAACCTTTTTGGTGAGATATAATGAGCTAATCTTATCTTATGAAAAAGCTTAATACCAATTATGAAATGTTTTAATTAGTAAAGTGAATCTATTAATCCAATGATTCAATATGTCTATTTTAATTTGTAAATATCTAACAAATTATGCAATATCGAATCTTATCATCAAATTTTGTGGGACTATTTTGTTATTAAAATATATTTTTTAAATATTATTAAATAGACGTTACTCTCATCACACTCATTTATGAATTATAGTTAAAAAGAAAAAAAAATAATGATAGTGTAACATTTCTTTTATTATTAAGATAAGAATAATTTGGTACCTCAATCTATATACAAACTTTATTTATAAAATAAAAAAATAAAAGATATTCTTAAAGTTTTCAATAAAATTCACCTTTTGAGCATGTTATGACAAAATATAAACCAACATCTAAGAATCACGTGTTTAATATACCAAGTGGGTGAATTGGTTATTTTGATTTTTCATTGTTTTAAAAAGAATTTTGAATACTATCTTTAATCTTTATAACCCAATAACTAGTTTTCCAAATCTATATTTAATGGACTGATTTAATCAAATAAGAAAGACATAAAAGATGAAAGAAGCACAAGAACACAACAATTTTTATACTAGCTCGATTTAATATGAATCTACGTCCAGTATTTTCCTAAGCAACCCGAGCTTAGGAGGATTCCACTAAATCAATAGAGTTACAAGAATTACAAGAACATCTATATAATTCAAGACCTTAAAGACTAAGGAGTTTGATTTACAAATCAAGAACTTCCCCTAGATGCAATGCCTCCAAACAATTGCACCTAGAACTTCACTCATAAGTGAACAAAAATACAATTCAAAAGAGAGCAAGGAACGAATACACCAAATGGATGTGCATATGTGACACTCAATCCTAAAGCCAACCTTGACCCTCCAAGATTGAATCCATCATCAATCTTCTTATATGTCCAATTGAATGATCTCCAAGAAAGCAAGAACTCTGCGAATCTCAATCTTAGAAAAATCTCTCAGAAAAATCTCTTCTTGATTGAATTATGCGTAATTTTCAAACTGATTTCAAATATGTTTTTAAATCGGAGTTCTGCTGCTGAGATTAGTGAATTAGGGAATTTACCTAATCGATTATCGTGGATGAATTTTCACTACATCAGTGTAGTGTCTTCTGATAATTCATTAGTTAAATATTCAATCCATTAGCAAGTTCTGCATATGACATATTCAATAGATTGACAACTAATCTATACAGCTCAAGTTTGGTTTACATGTAATCTTAGATTTGCATCACCTATATACAAGATAAGTTCAGGACTAAATCTAAGACAGTAAAATAGTGATACAAGGACTTTGGACATCATCAAAATCAGCTTTGTAGTATTAAGCGAGCACCCCCTTTCAACAATCATGATTGCAAGATTCTCTTGATGACTTTATTTAATTAATATCTATTTACTACATGTAATGTTGATTTTTAAAAAATATGTCCATTTTATAAAAATTTAAATTTTTTTAATATGATATTACTTGTGCAGCATTATAAAGTACGCTTATATACTTTGTTAAACTCACCATGCATACTCATCTCATTTTGATATAATATATATGTGTTTATATCTACATGTGTTTCTAATTAAAAATATTAACACAAATTTCATGTTGTATTATGTTATACGGGACAATATTACACAATAAGCCTACATTTTACTCTAACAACGAGTCGTGGATACATATTTTATTTTAATATAATATACATGCGTTTATATCTATATAAGTTTCTATTTAATAATTTTAATATCAATTTCATGTTATATATATTTTGTAGGAGCCATATTACACCAAATGCCTACATTTTACTTTAATAACGATCCTTGCATACACATCTCATTTTAATATAACATTGAAGTGAAGTATTTATATGTACATGTGTTTCTATTTAAAAATGTTAGTACATTCAATCTCATGTTGTATTTAATTTATTCGGGACCTTATTACATAATATGGCTACATTTTACTTTAACAACGACTCATAGATACATATTTTATTTTAATATAATATACATGTTTTTATTTATATCTACATGGATTTCTATTTAAAAATTTTAACATCAATTTCATGTTGTATATATTTTGTACGGGACAATATAACACCGTATGCTTACATTTTACTTAAATAACTATCCGTGCATATGCATTTCATTTTAATATATGTTTATATCTACATGTGTTTCTATTCAAAATTTTAGCATTAATTTTATGTTGTATTTAATTTATACCACTACTAAAAAAACTCATATTTCCTATCAATTTTGTTTTGAATTTTCTTTTTGTAGGAAATACTTATAAATTTGTTATGAAAAAAAATTTGCAGAAAATTGCTGCCAATTTTTTTGCAAAATTTTTTGTATAAAACACTTTTCGCAACAAATTTTGTAAGAAATACTTGCGAATTTTATAATTTTGTAGGAAATAATTACCCACGAAGGAATTACCTGCCAATTAAAATTCTTAGAAAAAATAGAAGGAAAAAGCTTTTTCTTGCAAATTTTTTTAACAAATTTGCAAGAAAATTCCCATGTAATATGAGAATTTGTAATAGTTACGAGACCATATTACATAATATATTTACATTTTACTTTAACAACGATCCACACATATGCATTTTATTTTAATATAATAATAATATTATTATTAATATTATTATTACAAATTGTTATAATTAATTAAATCAGTAATACATTTAAATAATAAATTAATTATTATATATAATTAAATCAGTAATAATAATATTCAAATCATTGATTTATATATAACAAAATAAAATCTGTTTTAAAAATTATAAAATATAAAATGAAAAATATAAATTATAAGTCTCTTACTTTTATTATATATATATATATATATATATATATATATATATATATATTTTTTTTTTTTTCTTTTTGACACGATAATAATACATAAAATTTTCCTTCCTTTTATTTCTCTCTTCTTCTTTCATGAAGATTATCAAGAGAGTTGAAAGTGCTTATTACATCTCATTTCCACATAGCATTCTAATAGATTATTAGTTATATTTTATTTTTGACGAAATATATAGTAATGTGGCATGTCAACACACGAGGATATAAGTTATTTACACTGTTTGACACATTTTTGTTTTAATGTTAACTTAAATACTATAATAAAATGTGTTTAAGACGTCAGATAAACTTAACAAAATTGGTTAAAATGATTAAATTCATGCATTTTGAAAGATGAAGGACTAAATTGGTATAAAATTTTGATGAGGGACTAATTCCAAAATTCATTGAAACTTAAGGAACCAAAAACATATTTAACCCTAATTTATTCTATGAAGAACTTATATCCTATCTTATTGCAGATGAAAGCTTATGAAATTAGTGGTCATAGCCCTGAAATAAGGTCTCACGAAGAAGAATAAAAAAAACACAAACTTGGGTGATGGTTTAAAATTGAATATATTAAACATAAAGCATATTATATAAAAATCTTAGAGAAGTTTCCATTGCAGTGTGTATTAGGTGAATATATACCAAATTTGGTGACCTTTGGCCCCCACTGCAAGGGCTAGGATTTTAGGAAATATGCCATTCTCATTATATTGATTTTGACCATTTACTGCAAGAAGTCTTATTTATATATTATATTGTTTTGTACATGTATTGTTCCTTGGAAGCATGTAACATGTAGACCTACTTATAGATGAAAATCTTCATGGAAAGAAGAAAAAGAAAATGTTTTACAGCATGAGAAAGACTTGTTGAGCATCTTTTTGAAGTTGCCTGCAAGAGAAAACTTCTGAACGACAGAATCATGTGCTTCTCAAACAACACCTTCTGATTGATCCAACTCATTTCTGCATTTAGTGCACCATGTGGATGCATGCTGCTATCACAGCTTGCATTGCCATACACGTAACTACAAGAAAAAGACACATAAAATAAAACATCATTAATTAAAGGAAAATTGTTCCATATAAATTCTCTCTGTGTTTATCATAATCATTCCTCTTCAATTCATTGCTTAGGTAACCTCAATAGTGCCCCTATGTTAATAATTTCTAGAATCGTAATCAATTATATATATACTAGAAGTGACACTGTTTTTCTTTCAATTTCTCTACTTTTTTCAAGGATTTTTTCTTCATCTTCTTCTTCTTTATATATAGTTACTCTTTTATTAAGTATACTGTTAATGCTTTTAATATTTACTTAGTTTATGTAAATATTTATTATGGGAAAGAAAAAGAGATAGAAAATAGAAAACTCTACAACTATTTTATTACACTAAAAAATGCTTGTATTTCTCTATTTCTACAAAATAACCCTGAAAGGCAAATTGGAAAAAGGAGTTATGAAAAGGATTAAACATCTTAATCAATCTTTTAGTCGGTAAATTGTATAAATTGACCCTTAAATATAGTTTGTTAATAAAATCATCTAACGATTGGTTATCACAATTATAACTTAATGATAAAAATGTAATTAATTGTCTCACTTCTTAGAGGCTAATATGATATATATATATATATATATATATATATATATATATATATATATATATATATATATATATATATATATATATATATTCACTTTTTAAAGGCAAAATCGAGGAAATTGGTCAGTTATTCTAACTTTTAAGTTGTTTTAGTTTATTTGTATGGTCTAGGTTTAATTAGATTTTTTAATTCATCAAAGCATGTGCAACTTCAACAACCAAATATTATGGTTATATGCGAAATCCATATAAATATTCACCAAAAACCCTAAGCAAGAAAGTCTATTTCCCAAATTCATTTATGATGTAATATCACAATTTCTATCTCCCAATTGGTTTAAGGCATTATTGGTTGTGTAATTAAGAATTGTATTGATTTGACTTTATGTGCTAGTATTGTTAGAGAGAATCGGATGAGTCCCTGAATAACTTTTTAGTATTTTTAGGAGTACAAACTTTTATTTATGTCGAATTTATATATACAGGTCATTTATGCATTAGAACATACATAGAGAAGATTTTCAAAAACTTTGGTTGGGAAGTGATTTTTCTCTAATGAATCATGATTTTTTGAATCAATGAATAGTTCCTTGAGGTCTTAGAAAAAAATAGTGTCAATACTTATATTTATGTACACATTTTTTAATCAACGAGTAGTTTCGTGAAAAAAAAAAACCAATTTTTTCCCACAAAACTTGATTCAAAGGTCAAAAGTGTCATTAATCACTCATATAATAGATACTCATCTATTTAACTTAAACCTCACATGATATCAATAAAACTCACATGCAAAAGAATAAAATAAAATAAAGGAAGTTGAGATTTAATGAAAAATTCTTACGAAAAATATTACCCAATCAAATTATCATGTACATCGTGATGGAACAACTAATCAGAAACAGCTTCAAAACTTTTGAAAGAAGTTAAAGTTTTTATAATTTAGAAAGATAAAACGTTTTAAGTAAATGAAGACTGATTTGGTTTTGTATGATGAGTGACTTTTATAGCTTTTAAATAATAAAATATTCTTTTTTATTTAACTTATATATTTTCATTTCAACTTATAAAACAGGTATTTACATTGTAGGAAGTTAAAGTGTTTATATATATATATATATATATATATATATATATATATATATATATATAATTAATCAAAATATTCTTGTTATAAATTATTTATATATTCTATAAAGTTCAAGAACAAAGTAAAATTTCACACATATTTTTCACGAGAGTTTCTGGAAACCAAAATTAAGAGAGAAAGGTGAAGGCACACTGACAAATGCACACCACTGTGTACCCTTCTTTTTCACAGCTACATCTTGAATTGTCTTATCATTCTTCTTTTAAATATCTACGGTGTAATATAAAATCAATCGTAATATTCTAAATTAAACATTTGAAACTCCCAATTTTAAAAATAAAATTTTAGCCTCTCAAGTTTATTATTATCTATGATAAAAAATAAATTTTTAAAAATGAATATTGGAAGTACATGTGTGCATGTTGAAAAATGAATTAAAATGGAATTAGGTGGTTGTACCTTTGTTCCTGTCTCGGCCAAAATAGTCTCTTGCAGTGTTGTTCAAGTCAAACAGCAGATGTATCCTAACATGCACAGTTAATACTTATGAATTTAAGTCACTTCAAAGTTTTTTATGCTCCATAAAAATAACCCCACAATAATAGTAATGAAAATTAGTCATCTTTAATCCTACAAGACCATGGTTTGTTCAATATATTCTTGTCACTACTTACTACTTGTTTGACTTTTTTGTATTCAGTTCGTCCAAAATGAGGGATGAGAGATATTGGTAAAATATTTTTCAATGTAAATATTTAGTTATAAATTTTTTTTTATATTTTATATTAGTAATAAATGTAAATTCTAACATTTTTATCAAAAAATTTGATTAGTCAAATCTAATAACAAATCAACATAAATAAATCAAGATACGTGCAAAGAAGTTTACAGACTTATTCTTAGTATAATCAATTAAATATAAAGGTATACCAATTTCATGTACATTGGATTTTTCTTTTCTTTTGTTATTATTTTTAAAAAAGTCTTATGAAAATTTTGAATTTTTAGATAAATAAAAAATATAGAAAAAAAATAATACAAAAAGTATCATAGATCTCTTACCTTCACTGAGAGTTGGCTCAAAGATAAAACAAGTAAAGTCACTCACTTTAGAGCTCCAGCAAAAGAAGACTTCAAAAAATTTTTTTTTTCCTACTAATTAATTAATTACAAAATTATTTTTAAGAAAAAAAGCTTCAAAAAATATTTTTGTACTAATATATCTCTATTAAATTAGTTATAAAATTATATTTGAGATAAAAAAGCCTCAAAAGAATATTTTATTACTAATATAGCTCTATTACATTAATTACAAGTTTATGTTTGAGAATACAATTTAATTAAATTATTATCAGTATATATTAATTTTTATTGGTATTAAAAATGATAATTAATGAGTTAAAACATTTATTTAGTAAATTAAAATTTTATTTAAAGAAGAGAATGATTAGTTATTTTTATTTTCTTATAATTCTATTTTCTTCTTTTATCTTTTTATCTCTTAGTGACTTCTCTTGCATCTTCTTACTTTCTTATCTTCTTCTAAGAGTCATTGTTTAGGGTTTTGGCAGATTACATTCATTTAATTCTTCAATTTCATATTGTTCGTGTGTACCAATTTTGTCTGTGTGTACCAATTTTTCATTCTCGTTTCTAGTTAGTATTTTTTTTTTCTATTTGTATTGCTATAGTTTTTACTTTGTTTTGGATTTGTACTTTTCATAAATGATTTTCTTTTGTCCAATTTTGTTTGATTGTACTTTTCAATTTATGAATTTCAAGAGTTTTTTGTGTATATATTTTTTACATGGAACTGAAATTTTTTACAAAATTATTAATTAGATCAGAAGTCAATCTTTTAGTGGATAATAGATTAATTGGAGCATAATTCAAAGTTGAGTTTTCTGTAAAAAGATAATTCAAGTTTAAGGAAAAATAAAAAGACTTACTATTGAGTTGAGAAGAACCTAAGTTTTCTTAAATACGTAGTAGATGCAAAAAGAAATAATTTGATGAAAACATTGATAATGAAATTGTAAAATCTCTTCAAGAATCATTTACAATTGTTACTTTTTGTATATTGTAGATAAATAAATTACCACAGTTTATTTGAGCAATTCAAAATATATGAAGATATTTTTTGTTTTTTATATTGTGTTAAAAAACTAAAGTCACTAGATTGTACATTTTTGAAAGAAAAAATGCTTAAACCTTGAAAAAATCTTTAAAACATAATAATTTGTTGGATAATGATGATTTGATTTATTTTCATAATTAAATATCTTAAGAGATTATAGGTTTGAAAAATGATAAACCAATTGACATTCTTAATTATATAAAATGAATAGATTCTTTTTCAAATGTATATATAACTTATAAAATAATGTTAAAAATTTCAGTGTCAACCATGTCTCAAGAAAGATTAAATGAATTAATCTTATTATCTATTGAAGAATAAATATTAAATGAAATTAATTATAACAATTTAATAAATAATTTTGTATAAAAGAACTCAAAAATAAATTTTAAATAAAAAACTTAATTTTTTAAGTTTGCTTTGAACTCTTAAATTCTTGAACTGCTCATGTCTATACTGTGTCAAAGAAAAAAGAACCTACAAAAGAGTGGAAAACATAACACTACACTAAAACTAAGACTACAAAACATGCTACATAAAGTGTGTAATTCCTTTCCTTATTATCCATTATTACTCTTATGGTACCTACACCGATCAAAATTCTCATCATAACACCAAAGTATTATTTGTTGAACAATTTCCACCAGAGGTACAAAATCTTAATTACCAATAAATATATACAACCTCCTGGTAATTTTCAATAATTTATTTTCTTTGTAACTTTATATGCAAATAGTAATTATTTTATAAATTTATTTGAATCTAATTATAATTCTATCAAGTATTAATAGAGACTACATATCCAATCAATGAAGAAAGGAGAAGCATTGAAGTAAAGTTTAATGAAGCTCATTCCTAAATTCGGCCAAAGCACATGAGAAATAAGGTAAAATCTAAGTTAAATATGGAGAATATGACACTAACATGAAAAACACGAAAAGTGATTTTGATCATGGGTCCAAATCTAGAAACTTTTCAAATTTGATTTCTTCCTCTATTTTTTTTTTTTTTTTTGTTGTTTTAGGCTGGGGTATAGGAAGTTTTAGAATTAACATTTGAATGTAATTTTAAGTTCATCTATTCTTAATGAGAAGAGAATTTTTGATCATAAACTTGTCATGACATTTTTGAATATAAGAAATTTTAAGTTTTCTCAATAATACTCTACCTTCGAGTCTTATCTTAATTTTTCATGAGGCAAGTGATGATTCGATATAAAGAAGATAAAATTTTATTTTCATCCTTAAATAGAACATCATGTAAATGAGGCTAAATAAACCCTTTAAGTAAAAGATAAAAAATTTAATAGTTATTTAATTAAAAAGATAATTAGATATTTTTAGACATTAGAGATATCCTCATATATTATTATATATTTTGATATTGTCTTACATTCCTTATGTTTTATTTTGCAAGTTTTGTATCTTTAGACTTTAAAATTTTGGTAGAACTCTCCTTTTTCGTTCCACACCTTAGTTCAAATATTCTTATGTAGTTTATTACTTTTAAGAAGTGTGAGTGTAAATTTTGAGAGTATTCTATCTTTATTTTCTTAAGTAAATGAGAAATAGACACTTTGTGAGACATTTATTTTCTTTTGTTTTAACTTGAGTTATTTGTATTTAGTTACTTTTGCATTACTCTCCAATTTATGTAAATATTTGGGTAAAATTACCAGGGCTAGATGTTTATGACAGTATTTTGGGCCGTGAAAGCCTTAAATGGCTGTTTCTTCATGTAACTTCATTTGTTTCTCCTGCACCTCCATAATTTTCAATCTATCCATTTTTTCCTTTACAAATATTTTATTAAAAACCCTAATTTTTTCATCTTTGTTTCTTCTTTCCCTCTGAATCCCCTGCACTTATTTTATATGAAGAGGGTGAAGTGGAGATTAACTTCTCCTATTTTACTATAAATTTATAAGGATAAAATTGTTATTTCATAATTAACGGGTGCAGATGAAAGAATGGGGTGTAGGAAGTAGGGACCCCTTAAAACAACATATCTCTGTATAAAGTACAAGCAGATTTAATTATTTTCCAGATGTGTGTAAACCCAATCCAAGATTCTGAATCAAATTTTAAAGCCTAATGATATACTTCATAAAATCTCAATTTATAAGAAAAAAGTATTGTTTTCTCAAATAAATACTTTTAATTTCTCTAGTAATTTTTTTTTAAAATATCCAAACTTGAAGTAATTTCTAACTTTCACGTTCATGTTGCTAACAGATGAAAATAAATATAATAATAAATTCCAGTTTTTTCTTTATTTTCAAATAAAACTTTGTAATTGTTTAATTGTTTAATTGTTTTTATACTATGTATTTTAAAATATATATATATATATATATATATATATATATATATATATATAATAGCTCACATACGTTAAATTAATTCAATTTAACATAAAATACTATATCACAACAATTTCTTCTATAATTTTTTCAGAACAATTTCTATTTCCACGTCCTCTTACATAACTTCATATGGCCACTTAATTAACTAGTATATATGCAAATATTTTATTTGAATACAAATTATGTGAATTTGAAACAAATATATTATTGAACAAAAAAGAAAAAAAAAAGTTAATGATGAAGATTATGAAAGGTTGGTCTTTGTCTATGACTTTGTTAGGTATTTGCCGATTTCCTCCAAATGGAAAATTACTATAATCAAACATTGTCATTTGAACATAATCATTCACCAAATTTTATAAAATTTCCTTTTTAAGGCTACATGACAAAAGAAAAACACTTTACAACATCATTTCCCTAACTTTTTTTTCCAAAATAGTTAACAAAAGATATAACAACAGTGGTATAAACAAATTAATTATTTCCCTACTACAATAGGGCAATGGTGCCTAACCCTAATCATCATATCATTGTCTACAACAAGATCATCTCAAGATTCTTCCACCCAATTTTTTTCAATGCTATATACACCATACTTATCAGGCCGGGACTATATATATATATATATATATATATATATATATATATATATATATATATATATATATATAAAAAAAAAATTTTAAATAGTGATCCATTTTAGTAACAAAAATAATTATTAGTAACTATAGTGACCAGTTTAAATATCAATTTAAAAAACCAAAAGTTATTGGTTACTAAAATAGTCACTATTATAGATAAAAAAATATAATTGATCACTAAATTGATTTTTAAAATTAGCTATTATGATTTTAGCTACCAAAAGAAATTTGTCACTAAAAATTAATTACCTAGATTTTGGTTACCAAAATAAATTAATTTCTAATTAATTAATAACCAATTTAGTGATCAATTATAATTATTTATTTATAATAGTAATTATTTTAATAATTAATAATTTTTAATTTTATAAATTAGTATTTAAATTTGTTATTATAGTGACTAACTATTATCTATGTTAACTTTAATTTTAATATTTTACTGGTGTCTAGACTAAAATACACCACTATTTTTAGTATCCCAAGTGTATAATAACATTTTTAACATTGGTTATAAAAGTTGTCTCTAATATTTTTTTTTTCTAACGTGTAAGTGAAATCGAAGTTCTAAAGAGTGTGTAACAAATTATGAAAAACATTATCCCTTTTTATTTTGAAAATATGACACCTACCACTTTTTTTTATCCCATTGCTAAGAGGCTAACTATAATGACTATGTCTATTATGATTTGACATACAAGTTTTTTTTATTAAAGTGGAACCAAACAATGCATTATGCATGCTTTTTCATGACCTGTTGATGATACTTTAAAACAAGATAAAAAGCTCTTTGTAGTCTCAGTTAAGTGAAAAAACAGACTAAAAAGTTCTTCATAAGAAAAATTCTAAAGATCAAAAAATTAATTTGTAGAAAACGTGTTGTATTTGTATTAATGGAACATGCACGATTCTACAAATCGTAAAAAAACAATTTTCACAAAATACTTACAAATATTATAATTCTCTAGGAAATAATTATCCACAAAAGAATTATTTGTCAATTAATATTTTTAAAAAAAATAGTAAATTTTTTTTCTTACAAATATTTTTAACAAATTTGCAAAAAAAAAAAAAAAATCAAATATAATATGAGAATTTTTAGTAATGTTAACTATAGTAACCAGTTTATATACTAATTTACAAAATTAAAAATTATTGGTTACTAAAATAATCACTTTTATGAATAAAAAATTATAATTGGTCACTAAATTGGTCTTTAAAATTAACTACCATAGTTTTGGCTACTAAAGAAAATTGGTCACTGAAAATTAACTACCTAGGTTTTAGCTACAAAAATGACTTAGTTTATAAATTGATCTCTAATTAGTTAGTGACCAATTTAGTGACCAATTATAACTTTTTATTTATGATAGTGATTATTTTAGTAACTAATAATTTTTTATTTTATAAATTATTTTGTAAATTGGTATTTAAATTTGTCACTATAGTGACTTGTAACACCCTATTTAATTAATAACGTTAATTAAATGAAATGTCACACATGATAATAACGGAAACAAAGATCTGGAGTATAGACACTACTCCTAACATTTAACCAAGAGAAATCTGAATAGAAATTTAGGCACACCAAGATGCCAGTGACCAAAGTGGAGTAAAAGTTTACAGTATTCAAAATAATTGCCTAAGGGGGGCAGACAAGTACATGGGCTACAACCCTAAAAGAAACTTGAACAGCAAAATCCAACCCAAAGCTACGCAGCGGAGCCTCCATCACCCTAATGACCACGGTTAGTTCTCGCATCTGCTCACATCAACAAGTTGATGATCATCGCAAAAAGAGAAAACCACACAACAAACTAACAGAAGGGTAAGCTAGAGTATAAAACAGTTTATCATACAGTTACACGCTATTTCACATTCCAATCAATATATCTCATCCAAACATGTTATGACCTTTCAAACAATACACTAAGACTCAGACTTGACTCATCCGGATTACATATAATCTAGTCGGATTCAGCGGATGCTTGCACTTGTGGTGGATATCTCTGCTCACCCCCGAGCTAAGTGTTACAATGTCTCAATCCCCCACACAAGGTTAGCCCTTAATGAGTTTCAGGTCTCCTGCTACTCTGACCACAAGAGTCAGTGTTAGTGAAAAACCACCTAGGGTTTTACAAAATTGAAGAATAGGGAAGAAATTGAAACCATAAAGTAGAAACAATTCCTCTCCCAAGGTTCTTGAATATTGCTCCATGGTTCAATTGCGCCTCCCATTCGCATCTTCGCCT
>Ga0214545_1009649_pt1:0-12500 | contig 14552 bp, 8 predicted proteins | sample CNSS4metaG_FD_160064 | JGI IMG/M metagenome (GOLD analysis project Ga0214545, IMG submission 160064) | Root nodule microbial communities from cowpea collected in UCLA plant growth center, Los Angeles, California, USA - CNSS4 | ecosystem: Host-associated > Plants > Roots > Nodule | place... | reverse complement strand
AGCAATACCTCTAATAGATAGTGATGTATTTTGGCAACATTTTAAGGTAAACATAACATCAATCTTTTTAAGGATTTAACAACTGTGTATGTTAATAGTACAATGCAATTGATGATTTGTACTTGATTCATTGTCGTAGAGGAAGGTTTAGTGGAGACCTGAGGATGAAGCTCAAATTCACATAAATTTTAACTTTAGAGCTTCACATAGGCACGAAATGCAAGACAACGCCCTTATTGGCTTGGGGATGATATGTGGAATCAATTGTTGGCACATTGAAATTCTCCAACCTATCGCAATAAATGTGTTATAGACTAAAGGAACAAAGCTTCCCACAAGGGTGGGAACCTACACACAGGCGATTCCATTACGACTCATGAGCATGCCATTCGTACGGTATAAAACTTCTCTCTTAAGTAATCATCACTTAGAATTTTAATAATTTCTACTTAAAAAGTAACACCATATTTTGTTTTACAAGCACAAGAGCTTGGATTACAAGTGCACGTTTGTCGCAATCGGAATCGCGACGGGAAGGCAAACCAAAAAAGAAAACGGGTTTAAAAAGAGATTTGGAGTCGCCACCATAGTTATTTTTGGAAAACTATGGAAAATCATAAAAATAAAACAAGTCTGCGAAAAACCAGATTTCAGATCTGGGAGTTGATTACACGTAGGGAAGGTGTTAGCACCCTACGCGCCCGCCCAAGGGCGGTACTTTTAATTAAAAATGCAAAGTCGATGTGGTTTTCAAAATGTTAATTTCCCCCCAAAAGAAATAATAAAACAAAAATGCTAAAAAGAAACAAAAATATTTTTTTAATTTTTTGGGCCCGACAAGGATTGACCTTGGTCCTATGTATTCTCATTAAAGATGAGAAATCGGGGCTACGTAGTTCTTTAAAAGATATTTGAAAAACAATTGAGAAAAAGATTTGATTTTTTTAGAGGTGGACCTGACAAGGACTGGCCTTGCTCCTACGTATCTCACGGTGGAGAATCAAGGATCACGTAGTTCTTAAAAAAGACTTTTTGCTTGAAAATGTTGATATTTTGTATTTTTTTTGGTATTTTTGAATTAGTTGAAAATATGTGTCACACGACGCGAGCGGTCGGACAAACACTAAAAGGGAAAGAAAACTATTTTTTGGTATTTTCAGAAAATAAGTGTCACACGTTGCGAGCAGCCGAATAGACACAATAAAAGAATGAAAGAGAACATTTTTTTTTATTTTTTCTATATTTGTAATTTTTATAATTTTCAAATATATTTGTTCTTTTAATAAAATAAAAATAAATAAATAAATCAAAGGATGAAATTATTTAAGAAGGATAAAAGTGGAAAACAAAACATGGGGGTATATGAGTAATTAGTGGGGGTACACAAAGTAAACACAACAATCGGCTCAACAACAATAGACAAAGGTACGGGGGTGCAGGATTATCACATGCGGGAAGTGCATGAAGTAAACAGAAGGGGTGTGTAAAGTGAGATGAGGGTGTAAGAAATAAAAAGATGTGGGGTGTGTGCATTAAACAAAGAGGTGCATTGTGTAAACCTAAATAGATCCAAAATTTAAACTAGGAGGGGTGCAAAGATTGAAAGTGGGGTGTGCAGAGTAGAAAGGTTGGCCAGCTCAAGAAAACTTGTGGGTGTGTAGAAAATAAAATAGAGGGTGCGTGAGAAAAACCACACGGACCTAATTTTCTTTAACCCTAATTAAACTAAAACTAATTAAAAATTAAACCTTCTTTTTCCACGATGCAGCAGCCTCTTCTTCTCGCACCAACACAACTTCAACCCCTATCACCGTTTGCCCCCATCTTTGCTTCACCACACCACCACGCTGCTGGCTTGCCGGCGACGCCAATCGATGCCGGAGATGTCGACCTCCTTCGTGAGATTCAATGACCTATTCTCGCACACGCGACCTTCACTCTACCTCCTCCCAGGCGCGACTCGAACGACCTCTGCTCCAGCGCCCAAGGCCACTGCCGACAACGCCCAGATCACCGTGACCAAGACTGCCACAATAGTGCCATTGCTGTTGAATGTTGGTGTTGTATAGCAGCCTTTATTCGATAATGGAGAAATAAGAGAAGAAAGAAGAAGGAAAAAAAGTGCTTTGTTCTTTATTGTTTTTACACAAGTGCGGTGGGAATAAACAAAATAAATGACAAACTTACTATGCTCACCTCAAATCATCTCCAATTCATACGTTCATGAACATCAATATCAAGTCATGGTAATAAAAGCTCCAATACATACATTCATGAAAATCAATATCAAGTCACGGTAATAGAAGCTAAGAAGGAGTTATGAACACTTACCGTGAAAATAAAACTTAATGCATTAACAACTTTGCTTCCGTTTTCAATTTTGACTCATTCTCCCCCTCTATGATCTCTAGTGCCTTCCCCCTATGTAGTAAAAAAAAAAATCCCCCTTTCATGAATCTTCCCCTTTTTATTATGTAACTCTCTCTTTTGTTATGTTCACTTTTCTCTGCACCTTCCAATCTCGAAATGTGGGATAAGGCTGAGAGCAGATGTTGCTTCCTGCTCCTTCAGCCATCATGACCATGTTACAGGTCATTCCCAATACAAAAACCATGATAGCATAGCAGCCATGGTCTGATAACAGAGAGACCTTACGTTAAACTTTTGTTCTTCTATTTTTTTTTATTTTTCATTTCATTTTTTTATATACATATTTTTTGAAAAAGGAATAAAACAAAAAAAATAAAAAAGTAAACAAAACAAAAAAAAAGAATAAAATAAAAAAAACAAAAAATTAAAATTAAAATAAAATAAAATAAAATAAACAAGATTAACAAACCAAGATTAAATAAAATAAAACAAGGTTAAACTAAATTTAAAATGAGATGAAAATAAAGTAGGAATATATCCATACTCAAATCAATGTTCACTACTCTCTCTTTTTTTATTTCCTCCTCTTCCTAATTATTTTTTTGAAAACAATTTTTTTTACCGGATGAAATTGGGTGTTGACAACATTGATGAGGTATTTCAACAAACCCATATCCGTAAAAGATCCAGCGAGTATGTTGATGAAAGATCTCAGAGGACCTATGTAAGCAACACTTTCATTTCTTTCCCATAAAGGTATAATGTTTACTTAACAGAAAGAATTTGAAAATAAACTTTCACAGGTCAGATCTGAGCAAGGCTCTAGTGTTGGTCCATCAGATCCTAATGCTGATCCTACAACGGAAGACACAATTAGGACTCGGTGTTGGGTTGAGGTTGTTGGTGGAAAGAATAAAGGAAGAGTATATAGGGTAGGCCAACTTGCTTCAAACTCAGGTGCAAGTGGTAGCCTCAAGCACCAACCATCTTCTCCTTCATATTCATGCCAAAACATTTTTTGGCAAAAAGAAATCTTAGTTTGTGTTTAGCATGGTTCGAACACAACCATCATATTCCAAGCAACTGTACAACCCATTCAACCAATTCATGTTTCATAATAATTTCTATAAATCTACGATTATATTGTCACTCATCATGATCAATCACATTAACAAAATAATACACAATTAAAATAACACATAATTTGGCATAATACACAATTAAGTCCTTTCAACACAATCAAGTACTCACAACCATTTGAGCTAATACTTTTCCACATCATAAAAATCAGCATTAATTGTTATAAAGGCTCCCACTACCCGCATTTATTAATTAATTATTTAACTAATTAAATTTATCGAGTCTTACGTTGGGTGGAGAGGAAAGCATGTCCTTCTCATCCTTACGTTTAATGTGTTAGCCTCCGTAAGTCAATGAAACAAATGTAGTTGAAGATGGGTTTCAGCCTCGCGTTTTGTTCGTCGAATTTCAAACCATTTTTTTCCTTTCAAACCCTTTCTGCGTTTCAATCAATGCCAACATGGAATTTAACTAAAAATTAAAAAAATTTAACCAATCGGTGCCACGTATGGTTGTGAGAGGAATTGTCAAATTTTGCATGTCACTATATCATTATCCCATAATAAAATGCTATATATCTACATTAAAAAATGAAATATACGGAAATCTCATATTTTACTTTTGTATCAAACGATGTACATTGAAATAAAAGCATAATGATTATTTCAATAATTTTAGGAGAAAAGCTTTTCTAGAAAAGAAGGAGATAAAAAATACTAGAAAGGCCAAGGTATCTCAAAAACCAAGGGCGGTGATGGGATAGTAAACTTTTTTGGACTTTTTTAACATAAATAAAAATATTTTCATTAAGTTGAAACTATGAAAAGAGAGAAATAAGAACGATTTTCAATTTTCACCAAAAAATAATAAGAAAATGCACATTTTCTTGAAATGATGTCCATTTCACTATTTAACATCTTTGAGGTTTGAGCCGGGATATTCAAAAATCTTATTGTTGAGAATAACATCTAAAAGGCAATTTTTCTTCTTTTTAGTATTTTTACTATCTCCAAGATCATTATAGCTATGAATTTCTTAAAAAGTTTAAATTTATTGGTGCCATTATGTGTACGACCTAATAATAAATTTAACAACATTCCTCAAAAACCCAAAAAGAAACAAAAAACCCTAGCTACAACAGAGGAGGTTGTCAAAATGTTGCGTTGCATTGGCAAGGTCATGTTTATATCAAGGTGTGAAAGGTGCACAAGTTTGGTTGCAGATGAATTTTGTTAAAAGTATCTAAAGATATTCTCTTAAAATAGTTCAAAGTATCTCAAACGATCCATTAAGATCTTTATAATAACAAATAGATTTAGAACCTCGAAAAGTAGTGATACTAACTAGCCAGATAACTTCAATCGCTTGTTGTAACATCCCAACTGGATATTACTAATTTAAATAAATAAAATAAAATGGATAATGTAAACGCATTTATTTTACTGCCTTTTCCCAAAAATGAGGGAAAATGAAAATATTTAATAACTCGCCAATAATTCAAAATCCACAAAATATAAACATCAACTACAAATTTCAAGTTTGATAACATAAATGTTTACAAGGTCTTTAAAATCCATAAAACAATAAAACTCTATAAAAAGATTTCCCAAGCTAGTCTCGCTCTGGCTCTATGCCTCACTAGCACCACCTGCAACATCATTTGCTCTCATGTAACAAATTAAACGATCATCGCCAAATACAAGGAGACAGAGTGAGCTAACAGATAAACATAAAGCTATTCAAATAGATATTTGCATACACTCATCAAAGGAACTTTATCCTTTGATTCCACACCACATGGCCACCACCATGTTATCCATGCTCTACATCTTTGGATGGTAACCTCAAGATACCATTTTCTTCCACACCTACAAGCCATAACTTGTATAACACGTGCGGGAAACATTCTACGGACCACCCTCCACAACGCTAGGTCGAGTTCACAATACGAACCAAAGTTCGTACTCTCGACACAAAATTAGCACATCATTGGCCGCAACCCTTGATTGCTCAATTGAGTGGAGACCCTTTATACAAGCTACAACACACACACACACTCACATCGACAACATTCGCCAATCTGAGCCACAACTCAAGGAATGCTCGTGTTCATCCGCCATCCCGAGCCATAACTCAAAGGATGCCATTTCGAGCCACAACTCAAGGAAGGCCACATGTTTACCCACTATCCCGAGCCACAACTCAAGCGATATCGTTCTAAGCCATGACTCAAGGAACACTCTAGCAAGTAGATCATTAAGGTATCACCGAAAGCCTTGTAGACCACACACAACCAAAGCATGCAAACATTATGCCCTTGCATTATCGCTTGGCGCTGCTCTAGAGTTGCCAGGCGAAATTCAACTACAAACCGCCTGGAGAAAACTTCATGTTGCCAAGCATCACGTGCCCCTGGAGTTTCTGTCCCTGTTGCCCAGTGGACAAACCCCACTGCCAGGCACCATGCGTTCCCAATGTAGCTGCCCACTTGTTTATTGCTTGGCGGGAGTGACCCCATCGCTAGGCGCTGCACCAGTACAATAAATTGTACTGGTTTTTCTTTCACAGACCTGCACCGTTCTTAACATAAGCTATCCTTCTTAAAACTCACCCAAAATACCACGAGTATCATCAAACCTCCAACAGCACTTACAGATCATCCAAATCCTAGTCACTCATCCTTACTCATATTCCATCCCTCTCCCCACCATTCTGAATTTCCATCTCATTAAATACTCTATATCCACTACACATTAGCAATACCTCTACACCTTTAAAGTGACCACGCAGCAACAACCCCAATTACTAAGTATTATCCTAAAATAAACCTATGCATAATCCTAATTGATTAAGCCTCGTCCATGCATTATTGGTATCCCAACTATCACAAAATCAATCAACTATACCATTAATCCATAACATTTCTTCATGTCTTATTTACCCCTTTTCATCCTCTCTGATAAGTTACTAGTCTACTTTACATGACCCAAATTCACCCAATAGAAATTCCCAATCCGGCAATGCATAACTTAACTATTCGGTACCACTTCGACTGCGCTGGAAAAATCTAGAATCCTCCTGCATCTATGAACCCTCAAATCTCAATAATCCCTAGGTCCATCAATTCTCGACTCGCTACAATCAAATTGTTCTACAATTATTTTATTAGATTATAAATACACAATTATTTTATTAGATTATAAATAAACATGATTATAAACACAAGCAAACTGGGTGAGGAGAGAATTTTGGCAATTTTTGACAGCCAAGCAATTTCTGGTAGGAATCTAGAAACCCTGTACAATTCACATGCGTCGCCTGGCGACTATTCAAGATCGCTAGGCGGTTTTGGAAATTTTCCAGAAACCTCTAAAATTCAGCGAAAATATATGGTAGAGAATAAACATAGATACAAACAATAGTTCATACTATAATCACGACTAATTTAACACTGTAACAACACCCCTAACCTGGATTCCTTGCTTATAATTTGATGATTCCAAAGCTTCCCATTGATCACCAATGGCCTCCTTTGCTACTAATCTAACACCTTGCTACAATGTTTCACTGAATCCACGTGCTCAGAATACTCCTCTCTCTATACTCACTATTGGTTGTAATTGCCATTCAAGAATCACTAGCGTACACATAGATGCTATCGTGCTTGCCTGTGTGTACGCATTTTTTTGAATATGAATAATAGTATGTTAGTAGGTGATAAAGTTAATATATAAAACAAATTCATATTTATTAAAAATAACGTGAAATGAATAGAGAAATTAATTGTTGATGAATAAAAAAAGAAAAAAGGAAAATTGTTATATAGAAAATAGGTAAAAATAATTGTTAATTTTAAAAAATGTAATAAATAATTATATTGTAAAGGGTATAATTGGTATTATGAAATGTGGACACCAAAGAGAGAATCATATTTATATATTGTTATAGATTATTGGTTGTTTTTCTAGCCCTCTTACCCCTCTAACTACTAAGGTTTTTGGCTCTTTACATTCTTGCCAAAAGGAATTTTGGCAAAAAGAAAACTTAATTCAAGTCTCCCCAGGCTCGAACACACAACCATCCAATTGTCAAGTCAATGCACAACCATTTAACCAATTCATGTTTCATGATAATTCTTATAAATCTAGGATTATATTATCACTCATAATAACCAAGTACTCTCAACCATGTGAGCTAATACTATTCCACAGCATAAACACTAACATTAAAGGCCATAAAGACTCCCACTACCGGCATTTATTTATTATTTATTTATTTAATTAATTAAATTTCTGGGGTCTTACACTTGTGACCCACATAATTCTGCATGTTTAAAGAAACACTTAGTATTTTAGATATTGTAAAAATAAAAATCAAACTAGAAGATGATAAAATATTAGTTCTTCTCTTCATTGTGTATCTTAGTGAGTCATCAATAATTTTAGATTTTCCTACGTAGCACCTGTTTAGCGGAGCAACTTGAAGTGTGCCATAATCTAGTGAGCACACACAACCATTGAAGAAGCATGTAGCCCCTGTTCAAATGGTTTATGCACTACCACCAATTACCTAATATAGTGAGCACACACAACCACAAAATATTATGACAATTAATCTCATTTTTAAATTGTAACCAAAAAATGGTAAAATATATGAATAATAACTTGTATACTATGAATGACATTTACAGTTGCCTTGTGACATCCCTTTTTTATAGAATAAATCTACTAAATAAAACATTGCATAATTGTAATATTATAAGAGCATACGAGTTGCACAATACATAAAGATTTACCATTACAGTCATCCATAAATACTCTTAGAAAGGAAAATTAAGGCACACCACGATGCCATGAAAAAAATAGAATAAAATTTTGACATTTATCCAAAACGCTTGCTTATAGAGCAAGATAATACATAGGCAATAGTGCCTTAAAAGAGTACTAAGAGTGAGGAGATCCAACCCAATATTAGTTGCACTGCAGAATTTCCATCACTCTAGTGACCAATAAGGGCTTCTACATTTGCTCACATCAATAAATTGATAATCATTGCAAAAGGAGAAAGCCACACACAAAACACACTAGCAAATAGAAAGGGTAAGCTAAAGTATAAAGAAGATGATCTGAACAGGTTATAGCAAACAAATACTTGAAACCGTTCACAAGCATGCAACAAGGTAGGCATACAATCATGTGATAGAAAACAAGCAGGACTCTAAGACTAGGGCAGCCTTCAAACATCTAAGGCCATTATCCTGCCAAAGATAAGACCTCCCACTACTCTCACCACTTGAATCAGTCAGCTCTATGTGAGAATAAGTGATTCTTTAGAGTTTCGCGATGCAATCCTTACTTGAATCCTTATCTAATTATACACACTACAACACCACAATGAAATCTCACCAAGAGATTCCTGAAATTATGTCTATCTCATACCACATCCATGTTCTCACACTATATTCAACATGTTATCCCATGACATCCAATTCTCATGCCAAAGCACCACCAACCAACCAACTAATCCATGACTTATTTCATACCAAAAACATGAATGACATATATATATAGAAGGTTTCCTACAATAATTGACTATGAATGACACATCATACTTGAACCATAAGTTTGCATACATGTGGTAGTTTCATGGTGAAAATCTTAACTTCATTCTAAAAAAATTGTAATTTATTACTAATAATTACATACAAATTTGAATTTGTAGATAAATTATGTATTACAATATGAATAACCCACATGGTGTACGTACTTACGTAAAAAGGAAATTATTATCATCAGTAAGTTTGATCATAAAGAAAAGGATCCACAAAATATTAGCCTATATTGTTTCCATTCACAACGAGGTAAATTATCTTTGTAACATATGATTAAGATTGTTGGCTTTCATATGATTGCTTAATACAACTATCTTTGTAACATGTTTTGTTTCATATGATTAAGAACTACATGTCATCACTTGGGTGAGTGTTACAAACATGTATGTGTATGTCTAGGTTTAGGTTTAGTTACAAACAAAATACAATCTAAATTACGACAATTATTTTCGTAAAATATAGCAATTTTAATCGTCACAATTACGTTGGTGGTAATTTCGAAAATCGCTATAATTCGTGTTACCATAAAATATAACGTGACGGTTTCAAGCAAATCGTTAGAACAATTGCAATTTTTTACATTGTATAAAGTGATTATTTCTTAGGATAAATTACGACAGTTAAAAGCGTCGTAATTTTTTAAATAAAATTAAATGTATTGAAAATAACGACACTTAAAGCGTCACAATTCACATTATATTACAATATTTAATAACCGTCTCTATTATCATATGTCATGATTCAAATATTTTATTATTTATTATTATCCACCTATATTTATAATTTCATAATTCAATAAAATCAATTTTTAATAGTGAAAATTAAAAAAACAATATGACACTACATAAAAGTTAACAAACATTTTGTTTCATTAATTGATCAACATAAAGAAAGAATCACATCAAAGTATCAAAATGTTCAAGTATCCAAAATATAGAAAATATTAAAAATTCATAAGCCAATTCTACAACTAAAGTCTTTATCAAATCCTAAAATCCTAAAATATTTTCCACCACTTCATATTCTTGCCCAAGAAGGTTACCACTTGCTTCATGTTGGGTCCAGACTCACTTTGCACGTAACGAGCAATGATTTCTTGTCTCACTTGGTTTTCATTAATGTTTTGTCTTTGTTTGAGAGGCAGTTTTCATCAATGTTCCCTCTTAGTTTTGAGTAAAACCAGTTCTGTGAACTTTTCTTTGCTTATCATAGACTCAACCCACTTAGTTTTGTTCTCTTAAGACCACCAAGGAACATTCTCTATGGGCTTTCTTCCACTCACAAATTCCAACAGCAGAATTCCAAATCTATACACATAACAACTTTCCGATTATGGTGCCTATCACCGACGACCTCCCTTCTGCTATGTCCAAATTTAACTTTTCCAATCTGTGTATAAGAAATAAAAAAGTTAGTTTAGTTAAAGAACTAGTATAAAATCAAATATAATAAGTTAGTTTCTTATCACCACTGAAATATCAAAAGGAAAAAATAGCACCAGGCATTATCCATCATACATCAACAAAAAAGCCACAACGATAAAATTAATTCAATAGATTTCACATTTAGATTGCAACCCCGCTGAACAAGATAAAACAAAGATAGACTAGAAATAATTTCACCCAAAAGGTAGAATAAATAATCCATGTCTTGAAAGTGAGAACATTATAGTGCAAGTTCTAAAATAAAAGTGAAAAGTAGACATACAAAAATGAAATGTTGGGGGTGATTTTCATTAGACACCCAATCTTCCATTTTAAAAATTGTGTGAGTATAAAATCGTTTTCCTGCAGCAAAGTACAAATATACCAACCTATCTACAAATGCCAACTGCATATACAAGAACATCGCATTCTAGGTGAATTGATGTCCAAGAAATTTTTTAAGGAAAACAATGTGAATGAAAAACTATCAACCTTAAACCAAAAATGTAAATATCTGGAATTACAACTAGAAATTGTAAATAAAACTCGATTTTCAGGTTCAAAGACCAGTAATAATCCATTAATTAGTGATATGCCTTCTAGATTCAAACATGATACAAGAAGCTATTTATGACAGATTCCCTTTTATCTCTTTCTTGGTCCTACATGAGCAAGATTCTTTTGGAAATCACCAGGATCACAAAAAGCGGTTATCATCTCCCGTGAAATGGCAAAGGAAAGGATAATAAGAAAGAAACAAGAGACATGAGAATGCAACTTCTTCAAAACCATGCATATATAGTATTTCCATTAAATAAAAAAATATTTTACCTATGATAATACAATATGAAAATTAGTACCATTTAACTGCTGGATGAAAACCAGATAAGAAAATAACTTCAAAAGAGAAAGATAACTCGGCTAACCTTGATGGACAAGTTATAAATAATCTAGTTCACCAACAATTCCAGGGATAGGACCCATGTTAGCAACCTCTACTCATCTAAAGGAAAGAGACTAGAGTAGTCTATAGAAAAGTTTACTCGAAGGTGATGTCAAAATAGAGGTATGTGCACATAATTGGGAAACATTTCTTTACTAGAATTCGAGTTAGGATTACATGAGGCAAGCTCCTCTATTTATAATAGAAAAGGAGAGTTAGGTGTCCAAAAAGTGGAGGGAAATTTGGTTCTAAAAACTTTAATTTTGAACCAAAAGGAGTGCATGCAAGAAGTGTGACTTTGCCACATAAGCAAGTCACACTCTTTATGCTTAGGTCACTACTAGAATTTAATGTTTTAGCGACCGAAATTAGCGTCCGAAAAATATAGGTTGCTATCTGCGACCGAATTAGCCATTGAATGATTTTTGTTGCAATCTGCGACCACTATAGCGACAAAATATTATTGTACTTACATAAATTTAATCAGCGACTGAAATAACGACCTTAACATATAGTTGCTACAATTTAGTCGCTAAATCGGTGGTTATATTTCTACAAATGAATGTAGACTTTTTAGCAACCACATTAGCGACCGAATAAATTTTTCATTAGCGACTGATACCATGGTGGTCGCTAAATACGTTTTAGCGACTGAAAAGTCGTTGGTCGCTAACAAAAATTTTTAATGCTTGAATCAGTGACCGAAAGTATGGTGGTCGCTAAATTTGTATAATTTTATAATTAGCGACCAAAAACGTGGTGGTCGCTAAATATTTATTACATAGTAATTAGCGACCAAAAACTTGGTGGTCGCTGAATATAATGTTTTTAACGTAGCAATTTGTGACCAATATGCAATGGTCACTAAATGGCGAACACATCATTTAGCGACCGAATTGTGTTGGTCGCTAAATTCAATATTTTTAAAATTGCATTAGATGAGTGTGTTTAGAGTTTGGGATTTAATGGTTACGATTTTAAGACTTAGGGTTAGGGTTTATGGTTAAATGTTATATTAAGATCCAAAAATTTAATGGTTGCTAAATGTTTATTGTTTTTAGTTGAAAAATAA
>Ga0214545_1009645_pt1 | contig 14554 bp, 9 predicted proteins | sample CNSS4metaG_FD_160064 | JGI IMG/M metagenome (GOLD analysis project Ga0214545, IMG submission 160064) | Root nodule microbial communities from cowpea collected in UCLA plant growth center, Los Angeles, California, USA - CNSS4 | ecosystem: Host-associated > Plants > Roots > Nodule | place: USA... | reverse complement strand
AAACAAACATTTAAAATATATTTTAATTTGAATATTTGTTTTTCTTTTATATTTTTAAAAAAATATTTTTAAATTTTATCAATTATGTTTCATTAATATTTGCAAATTTAATAATTGTTTTAGTTCTAATGAAATTTTATTTGGTATTATTATATAAAATGTAAACAATTATAATTTATTTTAAAGTATTTGATATGGAAGAAACAATCATCATTCTAATATTGAATATTTGATAATATTATGTTTCCTTTATCATAAAAATTTTATTATTTTATAAAAATTAATTAAAATTAATATTGAAGTAGTAAGAAAATGGGTATGGGTATGGGTACGAGATTATACCCGTTACCCGGTGGGGATGGGGATGTGTCAAAAGTTTAATACCCGTTGGGTTTGGGTATGGAAATGGGGATGAATTTTTTTTACGGGGATGGGTATGGGATAGCGAAACCCGTGCCCGCCCCGCCCCGTTGCCATCCCTAAACCTAGTGGAGAGGAGGCTATAAAATAAAGAGAGAGGCAGAACAATAGAGTCAGAATACACTGAAAGCCCTAACACATAGAGGGAGAAGCCCTAACACATAGAGGGAGAGGTAGAGGGAAAATTCTGTTCACGTTTTTCATAGAGCTGTCGCAGTAAATTCGGCGCTGCGGATTCGTTCACCGTTGGATCGGGCTGAAATTCTTACAGCAGGTTCGGAACTCATTGCTCTTCATTCTGACCGGTCGGATCTTTGATACGAGGTCTGAGTTGGAAGATATTAATTTCGCACTGCAGCAGTGATTTGTAGAGGTTTTCCTCTCTTGTTCTTCTCTATTTGAAAGCTTTGTTGCTTTGTTATTTGGTTGGGTGTTGGCACTAATTTGTGCTATTGATTGAGACTCTTTTGTACTCTTGTTGATCATAGTGAAGCTATTTCTTTGGTCTGGACGACTCGTGGTTTTTACTCTTGATTTGAGGGGTTTTTCACGTTAAAAATCTTGGTGCCTTTATTTGTGCTTTTTGTGATTTATTATTGCTGCTCCTTGATTATTGCTCCTCATAGATTCTTGCAAGTTAGGAGAAATTATATCCGCTGCATTCTCTGGTATATTGTTTGTTGTTGTTTTCCCCATCAATTACTAATATATTCTTGATGGTATTTTATTAATTGTTACATAAAATAAATTTGAATAATGAATAATTTTGAAGTAAATTTTTTAAGTAAAAAAATTATATCTAAATTAACGTTGGTCGAGTCCGAATCCGCTCAACCTTCGATCTCTGGCTCGGTTCCATCCGATCCTTGACTCCAGTTCGATTTGGTTCGACTTTCGACTCTAGTTTGAGTTAGTTTGATCTTCGTCTAGATCTGATTCAACTCGATTTTCAGTCCAAGTCTAATTCAACTCGACCTTCAACTAGGACCGACTCAACTTATCCTCCAACTCAGACCGACTTGGTTTGACATTCAGTCAAGGTCAGCTCGACCTTTGGCCTGCGCCTACTCGATCTTCGACTCATGCTGACTCAACCTTTAACCTTAACTGACTCGGCTAGACTAAGTCGACTCAACCTTTAGCCATATTGACTCATCTCGACCCTTTGCTTGCGCCAACTTGACTCGACCTTTGGCTCGTGTTGACATGTCTCAACCTTCGACTCGTACCAATTCTTATTGAACTTTGGTCCGGTCTAAATCTATTCTAATTTCAGTCCGAGCTAATTGACTAGACTGAGTTTTCAACCTTAGTTGACTCAACTAAGCTTTCAGCCTAAGCTCACTCAGCTCAAGTGCGAAGTGAAAAGTAATACAATTTCATTTTTTTTTATATTTTTAATATATTTGAAATTCTTCTATTTTATTCATTTAAATTACTTTTAATTTTTTTTAAATTTAAATTTCTTTTTAATTACATTATCCAAACAAATATTTTATTATAAAGAATTTTAAAATTTTGAAATAAATATGAATTATCCTCCCATCAAATCACAAATTTAACGTTGTCAAATTCTTTGACAGAACTAAATAAAGTAGATTTATTTACTGTTGTCATATTCTTTAACAAAACTAAATAAACTACAATTTAATGTATTTACAATCTTAGTGTTGTTATTTTTCTTCCTTGAAGTGTTATATTGATTGGTAATATCATTCTTGACCTTTATTTGTGTTCTCTCCCTGAATTTTGATCTTTCTCAACTTTGATTCCAACCCTTCTGGTTACTCCTTCCTCTATTTTAAGTAGTGAGTTAGAATGTTTTTCTTTTTTAATTTTATTATGAATTTATGTGTCTCCTTTGAAACAAGTTTTAATATCCACCACATGCCTAAATTTGAGTATTGTGAGTACGATGTCTTTGAATGAAAACGTACAAATCTTTCCTCTTACTTTTCTATAAAGATAAATTAGGACCACACCATCGTACCTTTTTCACTTATACATTGAATTATTTATTCTTTTTGACAATTTTTTTTAATTCATCTTAACCAGTTCATTAGGAGTGTCAAAATAAGCCAACTTAACTCACATAGATTGACTCAATACGGATTGAACTGAAAAAGAGTCAGCTCAACCCAACTCACCTTTTGGTAAACTAGAAATTTTACAACCTGGTCCGACCCATCACGAGTTAATAGAATGACTCACTTACGATTTTTTTTTCTTGCAATTTATTTTATACACTATGATAAGTGTATATTATTAGCTAAATTGTATATCATTTTGACACTTATCTTGCATTGAATTATTGTTAAAATAATTATGAATGCCCTAATTTTATATTATTACAGGATGTGGTGATGAGAAAATATAAAAAATGGAATTTAATACATTTTTTGTTGTTTTAGCGGTAAAATGAAGGAAATTATGAAGTTGGTGCTAAGTCTCAAAATTTGCCGCTTAAACCAGAAAGATGAACTGAGAAAGTAAATTCCATACATTTTTCATCTCTTTCTAAAAGATTAAAGAACAATAAATGGAGAAGAAAAAATTTGATCCAAAAGAGCATAATCATATATAAGCTACACACATCAATATCTCTATAATCAATATAACTCTCATAATCTTTACACATAAAACATTTTAAATACTAAGAAAAAAATATGTAGTTTCCAATAATATATTCATATGTACTACCTATAAAAAATTTCACAGCCAAAAAAGCCTGAATAACCGTTAGGATTCCTTTTGAATTTTATTCAACCCAACTCTTATCACTTAATAATTTCTGACCAACACATATCTCTAATCAATGCATAACATTAAACTAGTGAGGACTTGCACTTTTTCTTTAGAAGCCAAGACTCCCAAATCATAAAATTAAATCATACACAATTTCTATTCCATCATGTCTCATTCCTGCTTATAAACCCACTCTATATGCAATGAATCCGCTTTCCCACAAGATTCTCTCATTTAAAGATCACCAAAATTTACCATGAAACTGACAAGTTTTGCTTAGTAAGACCAATTACTAGCTCAGAAAGTTCTTCTAGAGAATCAATGACAAATAGTCTCGATCAACAAACTAAACATTGAAACAAAAATACAGATTTATTTGCCCTGTGATAGAAGACACTCCCAACAAGGCCTCATCTTTTAACTCTGCGACACTCGAATTTGACTGTCGCTCAACAAGCAAGCCTCTCCTGACTCTCTATCAAACTCAATTTCGACAATCACTTAACAAGCTTGTCCAACGAGTCTACATAATCACATACTAGTATTAAGGGTTAAATATGTTTTTGGTCCTCTGACTTTCAGTGAATTTTGAAATTATTTCATTTTGAAACTTTGAAACAATTTAGTCATTCATCTTTCAAAATACGTGGATTTAGTCCTTTTAATCAAATTTTGGAAGGTTTATTTAATGTTTCGTACGCATTTCAGGATTGTATTTGAGTTGTTTATATTGTTTACACATTTTCGTTTTAATGTTAAGTCAAATACTATTATGAAACGTGCTTAAAATGTCAAATAAACTAAACAAAATTTGATTAAAAGGATTAAATCCACGTATTTTGAAAGATGAATGACTAAATTGGTGTCATTCATCTTTCGAAATACGTGGATTTAGTCCTTTTAATCAAATTTTGGAAGGTTTATTTAATGTTTCGTACGTATTTCAGGATTGTATTTGAGTTGTTTATATTGTTTACACATTTTCGTTTTAATGTTAAGTCAAATACTATCATGAAACGTGCTTAAAATGTCAAATAAACTAAATAAAATTTAATTAAAACGACTAAATCCATGTATTTTGAAAGATGAATGACTAAATTGGTCCAAAGTTTTGAAATGGACTAATTCCAAAATTCACTGAAAATTAAGGGACCAAAAATATATTTAACCTTTTTTTTAATTCTATTATGAATTTATTTGTCTCCTCTACTTGAAACAAGTATCCACATGCCTAAATTTAAATATTGAATGCAATAGATAATGTATAATGAATAAAAATGTTATACAAATTCACCGATTTATCATCTACAGTTGAAGTTTTGTAAGCTTAATACAACCTACTATTTTAGGTTGGTTGATATATTAACATGGCTCCTCACAAATCAGCTCCGTTAAAATTGCGGTAGATTTTATATCATTGTTAAATTATAAATTATTATATGCGATAAATATTTCTCAGTTCTAATTTTAATTATACTAAACTTTTTAGAAAAATCTTCCAAAAGAAATCAATGAAAAATTTCCTAAAATAATAAATTAAAATTTATATTTATATCTGATGAAGGAGTTAGGTAAAAGTGTGGATGCAACATGGAATTAATAGTGGTACAATTAGTTTGGTCGCATGTTTAAAGAGTGGCACCATTACGATCATAGCCATTTGATATTTTATTGTTGTTTCGATAGGGACATATGATGAACAAAAATATGATAAATATATCAATACAATATATATCTAATATGCTTTATTCTGAAAATAATATAATATGATAAATTTTATATGTATGTTAAAAAATATACAACTTTTTTGAAAAAATATAATAAATATATGATCATTATTGAATATATTTAAATTAAAATTATATAAATTAAATATTACTAAAATAAAAAATAAAAAATAATTATTATTTTATAGTTTAAATATTTTATTGATAAATATTATTAAAATATCAAACACTTATATGATACAAATTTAAATATCGGTAGCTCGTAAATTTGAATACTGTGTTGGTCTAAAACTAGCACATCTTAAACATGCCAACTAATATTAAAATATTTATTTCTAAATTTCTTTTAAGATTAATTCAATCTTTCTTTAATTCACATCCTTAAAATGATTTATTATTGAGAATCAAATAAGAAAAGTTAAAAGTTATTTTATATTTAGAAATTAAGTAAATTGCGAATAAAAAGATAGATTCATTTAATATTATATACAACAATAAGAAGTCTATAATTGTCTTTTGTTGAAGGTGCGATCTCATCTCTTTTATTTTATAAAAATATTTTTATGAATCATGCTATTTTTTTGGAATTTGATCTCTACATAATTTAATATTATTGTTTTCAATTCAAAGGAAATGTAAACAAATTTTCTTATAACATTTTTAACTGCGCATTAAATTGTATACATAATTTTATATAAAATAATATTATTAATAATATAAGGTACCTTATGTATTATTAATATTTTCGACCTACCATCATCTTCCCCTTTTTTCATTCCTATCTCTGCATACGGTTGCTCATTCAATTATACAGTCGTCCCCATGTACAATAATGGAAGACTATGTGTGGAGACTTTACCACCACAAATTATTCTATGACATTCAATCACTCTTTACCCTAGGTTAAGGTAATTATGGATAAAGGTGTTAATTTGGCAATGATCCATATACCAGTTCTTGCTCACCCTTCATTAAGCCTCATTTTAGGGGCTCCCAAACAAGGGGACAAAAAAAAAAAAGCTTCAACCTCAAAATCCCCTCTTAACTTAGTTAGGACCAAAGTAAAGGTAGGTTTAACCCCACTAAAATATTTTAACTAATTGTTAAAAATAATTTTAAGTCTAAGTCAAAGATCAAGCTAAACCATCTCGGGACGTATCAACATTCAAGACGGGTCAGTACAAGCCGAGGACTGTAACAGGTTTGCCCATGTTGAAGTTCGAGATGGGTTGGCCCATGCCGATAGCCGAAACGGGCCAGACTGAGGTAAGGTTGAGACGGGTTGACCTGGGTTGAAAGTCGAGACTAGTCGTGCCTAAGATCGAGAAAGGTTGGTGCATGCGAAAGGCAAAGACGGGTAGGCTCGAGCCAACGGTCGTGACTAGTCGGTTTGAATTATTGGTCGAGATGGGCAAGTATAGGTCGACACTCGAGACAGTCTGCCTTGAGCCGACAACCAAGACAGGTTGGCCCGAGCCAACGGTCGAGACGAGTTGACCCAGGCCGACGGTTGAAATGAACTGTCCTAGATCAACGATCAAGACGGGCCAATTCGTGCTGAAGTTTGAGACGGGTCGGTCTAGGCCGAAGGAGGAGATAGGTTTGCCGAAGTTGAAGGTCAATCCTGGGTGATTTGGATGAAGGTCGAGATAGGTCGACCTAAATCAAAAGTTTCATAATATATTTAAAAATAATAATATATTTTTCATGTTTAAAAAGAAAGTCCATGACTGATCCTCGTCCATAAGGCTTTTGTGAGCTTTTTTGTTGTGTGAATTTGTTTAATGGAGAGCTTTTTGACTCTTGGGCATTCTTGAACACAGCCCACATGGGTTAGGACGAACAAAGTCATATGAATTGAGCCAAATTGACAACTTTAATTATGAGATATTTGACTGTTATTTTTTCATTGATACATATTATTTTTATCCAAGGATTAAACAAATGTCACCAAAATTTTAGGATGATTGATACAAATTATAATTCTGAAATATAAAAAAAATAAAGAATAATGTTTTATTTGAATACACATATGCAAGGTAAAAGTTATGTTACTCCATTTTTTTTTATATTACTTTGTGTATGAATTGTAACAACATAATTATACTTATTTGATATATTTGATTTTTCTAATATAAAAATATGTTATCAGTGAAACTATTTTTGTTGAGTATTGAAATAATGTCTTTTGTTGATAAAACTGCTCAAAATAGAGAATTTTGAAGAATCTAAGACAAAATATAATTAATTAGTGGTGGATATTACAAATCCAACATGATTTTGTTAACTCCCAAGCTATTGTGGTTGAATATTGACATAACTCTTTTATTGAGGTTCATAATAGAAGATTTTGGAGATTAAAAATCTAGCTTTTTAGGAATAAAAGTTACTGGAAATTATTGAGAATTTATAATTAATTAATTTTATAAATATCAAACTTGTATTTTACAAAAAGGATTAAGCTTATAATACTATCACGGTAACAAAATTATTAAATATAATTAAATTTAGAGACAAAAAATAATTATTCATTGTATGGACTAAGTTAGACATCATTTTATAATATTAAGTAATTAAAACCTTAATACTTAATGTTAGACACCAATTAGACCATAATTAACAAATCAATTATATAATTTTATTAATAATAAAGATTATATTAAATACTAATAATTTTAGTTTATAAATGACTTACACCGTAGTCAATGTGAGATTTTTATATTTCTTTTTATAAAAAAAAATATGTAAAAGAAAATAATTGAATTATCTCAACTCATACAAAATAAAACATACATATAATTATCAATCTTCATGTGTAAAAGGATTAGAGAAAGATTTTTTATGTAAATCTATAGGTTTATCACACACCCAATGTAAAATAAACATTGTACATACCCTTTTGTATGCAGGTTGAAGCACCTAAGTGTTTCAATATATATAAACATATATATTTGGCTAAAAAAAAATCAATCTTCATATATTATGTAATTATAGATCATTGAAGTGATAAATTCTCATGCACATTTTCATCTTAATTGAGAATGTGATTTATGTGAGTGTTTGTGTTTTCAAAAGCTAAAAAAATAAATAAAGAACTTCTTAAAACTAACATGAAGAGTGAATCTTTTTATTTGTAAATAGGAAAATGGTAGGTACACTATTCATGGTTATAGTTTATTATTATTAAATAGATATTACAACAAGGTCATATAAATGACATTAAATATGCATGTTCTTTTGGAATGCCCAATTTGCTTGAGCAAGAGTTTCAAGAATTGGTCTTCTTCCTTTTTCCATGGATTTGCTTCTCAGAAGACGACGTTGTCTTTCTCCATGCAAAATATCAGCAATCCTTCACAAAAATATAAATCCATTCCCCTCAAAATATAATTCCATTTTATATATATACACTACTAAAAATTTTCATATTACATTAAATTTTTCTTACAAATTTGTTAAGAAAATTTGTAAAAAAAGACTTTTTCCTGTTATTTTTTCTAAGAATTTTGTTTGGCAGATGACGTAATTATTTTCTATAAAATTATAAAATTTGCAAGTATTTTTACATAATTTGTTGCGAAAAGTGTTTTATAGAAAATATTTTGTAAAAAAATTAACAGCAATTTTCTGTAAATTTTTTTTCATAACAAAATTTATAAGTATTCTTAAAAAAAATTTAAAATAAAATTAACAGAAAATATGAATTTTTTTAATGATAATTGAATCGAAAAAGACAGCATAATTGAAGTAAATTAATAATTTAGCTCATTTTTTTTTTCACCTGTCAAGAGCTTCTGCATATGTTCCCACACCTTCTTCTAAATCAAAAGTATCCAAATTAAACGTCACAACTTTTTTCTGTAACAGTTGTTTTCCACTCTCTTCAAGACCGTCCAAGCTTGCTTTTGTAACATTAACAGGGTCCGACAAATCAGGATTCAAGTCGTATTCCTACCATTCATTACATCATTCATCAACATTATGAATATGGAATAAAAAGTAAATTTATAGTTCTACATTAAGTAGAAATAATAATATGACTAACATACAAGAAAACAATACGCGTAAATTACTATGAGAAAACATGTATGTAGGTTAGGTTTTTAGAGGAGAAGGTTTTAGTGGAGAGATATAACATCAATGAGACCTGAGTTCAATCATATAAGATATTGACATCACTTTCAACTCAAAATCTTAAGACAATAAATTTATGAGTTTTTATTCTTATATTTATACTTTCTAATTTTTAATCAAGACTTAGATTCACACTTGAATTTCTAATCATTAGAATTAATAAAAAATCTGTTAATAAGTAAAAGTTGACACCGAATAGTTATTAGCGCAAGAATTGTGTCACTCACATTACTCTAAAATCATTTGAATGAAAATTTTCTCATAATGAAAAGAAATGTTTACCTGAACTCGAAGGTAGGTATTGCGAGCTTGAAAGCCTGAAAAGATTGAAGAAAGATAGTATTCGGTGATTGCTGTATAAGCACGACTTAGAAAATTGGTATCAATAACATCCCATGTTTGTGTCTGCCATGTGCCGGCAAGGCGAGCATCAAAAGTCTCCTCAATTTTTGTTGCTCCAGTTCCCAAAGACAACACTAGAATTTCAGGATACTCATTTTGTTGTAGCACTTCACTCACCGCTATTAGTGTCTGCTCAAATTCAACATAACATTGTTAAACTTCATACATATACATCAAATGCAATATAACTTACATGCAATTTCATTAATTTTGTTACGATAGGAGATTTTAATTCTAACTTAATCTTATAAAATCGGCTTGTAAGATGAGACTTGAACATATTTATTATATACGGTTAATTGCTCTTATTTCTAGTAAAAGTGATACTTTCAACATGTCTCACTATTAGAAATTTTTATATTATATGAGATTTTTTCTTATAAATTTGTTAAAAAAATTCCAAAAAAAGACCTTTTTCTGTCAATTTTTTTATAAGAATTTTAATTGGCAGATCATTCCTTCATTGGTAATCATTTTTTACAAAATTATAAAATTTGTAAATATTTCCTACGAAATTTGTTGCGAAAAGTGTTTTATGCGAAATATTTTGCAAGAAAATTGGTAACAATTTCTTGCAATTTATTTTTTCTCAACAAAATTTGTGTTTCTTACGAAAAAATTTTAAAAAAAAATTAACAGAAAATATGAGTTTTTTTAGTAATATCTCTTACGTTAAGATATATACATTTTGAGCAGAAACTAGACATTTAATGTGTTATCCAATAACAGAAGAAGAATAGATTAAACAAAAGACAAATTTTGTTATGAAAGACTTTAATCAATAACTTTAATATTATATTAAAAATTAAATTTTAAACTTAATTCAAGATCAGACTTTCAACAGATTTATAATCAAATAACAAAATTAACAAACCGGATTCACAGCTGCTTCACCACCATCAACCAAATTGAACTCAACACCATCATTCCCAAAAAAGTAGGGTGGTAACAGTCTGGGTGCAGTTGAAGTGGATATGCATATATCCGACAACAAGGCATTTAAGTATGGAACCTTCTCAAGCTGCATCACAAAAACATTACATTAATTCATGTTTGGATTTTAAAGTACGAAGAAATAAATGGATATGGTGTATAACCTTGTAGCTTGAGAATACAAATGGCTTTTGTTTCTTGATATCGAAAGCTGGAATTACAAGATTGGTCATTGCTTGATCAACTCGTGTTTCCTTCAACGCTTCACGAGCTGAATCATGTAAACCCTCCCCATCGAATTGGGGACCGTTTCCAGGTCTGCATGTTTGGATGTTTCATCGAATAATTGTTGGTAATTAATAGTAATAATAATGATGTTGTGAAAACATTAAATAGGACAATAGCCTCATTTGAGGGATTGAGTTGCATTTTTCATCAAATTATCTTATCTTTCTTTAATTTGTCAAATTTGCATATCATATAGAGTAGGACGAACTCACATTTCACCTTTTCTTTAAAGCTAAAACATAATTTAAGAAATTAAATTTTATATATTATATTATATTACTTGAAAGCGGTACATATTTAATAAAAGATTTAATTAGTGATTTAGTCATCTAATTGATTGGTTTAGTTCATTTTAATTTTTGTATTACTTAGTGGTTCAACCTCTAATTTTTGTAAAAATGTTTAATTTGGTCATTTCGATTAAGTTGATCTATACATGTCAAGTGTCATTTAATAGAATTTTTATTTTTTTAATTTAAAAAAATATATAAACTGTCACGTATCAGGTTATGATCGTGCCACGTGTCAATTTGTAAATTTTTTTATTTTTAAAATTTTTTATTTAAAAAAAGATTTACTCCGTGTCAAGTGTCGATATTTAAAATTTAGTCTCTATATTTATAATTTTGATTTAATTTAGTCCCTCTATTTCTTAAAATGATCCAATCTTGTCATCTCCAATTTGAGACCAAATTAGTAATTGAGCTTAATTACAACTAATATATTAATGTTAAATAATTTTTTATTATTTTTACATCAAATCACTTCCTAAATACTCATATTATATTATTTCTAAATTTTTTCACTTGTAATTTTTTACCCTTGAAATTTTGTACACTTGTAAAAAATAAAATAATTTGAATATTTAAGTGAAATAATTTGATGTATAAATTCTAAAAAATCATTAATATGTATATTTAAGTTGATATTAAGCTTATTACTAATTTGATCTCAAAAATTGAAGAGCACAAAATTGGATTGTTTTAAAAATTAGAAAATTAAATTAAATCAAAATTGTAAATAGAGATACTAAATTAAAAACAACCACAATTGTTATATTTTTAAATATCAAATTTTAATTCTTAATTATATTAACTATTTTAGTTTATTTTATTAATAACATTAATTAATCAATTCAAAATAATATATGTACATTTAAATAAAAATTTAATATATATAATTATAAAAATATAAAAATAAAAAGAAATTAAAAAAACAAATTGCAAACTAATCTACAAACCAATTAGTCCGTACCGAGTCCAGAGGCCAATCTTTTTAACAAAATAAATTAATATTGTTATTCGATTTTGATATTTTTAATTTACTATTTCAATCGTTCTTATATTATATCATATTATTAAAAATAATAAAAAATATATATTAAAAAGTGATTAAAATAATAAATTAAAAATAGATCAAAATATTATTATTCTACTTTTTATTATTTACATTTTACTACGAATTTGTTTTTTTTTTATTCTTCTTTTATGTGTCTTTAAAATAATTTTATAACCACCGATTTTAATTTTTTATAATTTGTTAAGATAAATTTTAAAGTATATTAACATAGTATATTTTGAATGTTGAACACATTAACACCTAAAACTTTTTGTAGAGTATTTGGACTCAGTTTTGACACGTTAACTTGGAATTAAGACAAACTAAATCAAGTTAATCAACATTAGCACCTCTAATATTAAATATTATTATACCTAGATGCGTTGAATATACGAGGGCCATTTTGTTTGTAGAACTCAACAATTTGTGCAGGAGTATAAGCAGCACGAGTAGGATCATCAAGGCTTGGGGTGGCTAACATGGCTACTGTGATTGCACCAGTGCTGGTTCCTCCCATCACATCAAAGTAATGTGCTAAATCTGCATTTGGATCCTTAGCCTGCAACTCAACAAAATTCAAGTTAACCTCATAAACATTCATTCATTCATGCCATTTCAATACATATGCAGAGTATATGAACAATAAGAATGAACCTTAAGAGCCTTATCTAAGTACTGAAGAACTTTTGCTGGAACAATGGCCTTGATACCACCTCCATCAATGCTCAGAATAGTTGTCAATTCTCCATTGTTGGATGGAGGAAGCTTCTGGGCACTGAATCCACCAATCACTTGCCCAGCAAACAGCAGAACAAACAAAACCAAATGAGCCATTAATGGCTTCCCAAGGTTTAGTACAGAAGTAGTACAGAGAGTGTTGTGTGTTTATGTTCATAAATGTTAAGGGTATTTATAGATATATTTTGGAGGATACATGCATATACTATATTTGGGATTATTTTATGCATGGAAATGGCAGTGCATATACTATATTAGGGTTACATTATTGCCATCTGACCCACATTAATGGTTTGTTTCAACTGGGGTAGTAGTGAAAAGGGAAAAGAAAGATGGAAAAGGAAAACAATTGTAGAAAGTTAGGTTCTTTGATTATTGGATGAAAACACAGTGACTGAATTTGAATATAAAACAATATATGCATTTATATTCAATAATTATATTATATAATGCATTACTAATATATTATTGATGGTATTTTATTAAATGTGTATATAAAATAACTTTGAATAGTGAATAATTTTGAAGTAAATTTTTAAGTAATATATATATATATATATATATATATATATATATATATAAAGTAATGAAATAATGATTTCATAATCGGGTTGGAATTTTTTTATATAAATATAAAAAATGTAAAAAAAAAATGGTAGTAAATTTGAATTTAAAAATTTTCTAATAAAAGTGTAAAATGTGAAGAGGAACTAATTTTAATTAAAGAAAAATGTCTGGTGTTAATGACAAATATGGAATAAAAAAAACTTTAGACTTTTAATGATGGTCGAAAAAGTCTCTAACAATGATCTTTCAATTGTTGTTAAAAGTTTAAACAAAACGACAAGTTGTCATAACTGCTGTTAAAGTATAAAATAACATCAATCAATGAGAACTATCGTTTAAAGTAGGGAAAAAATAAAAGGAAAAATTAGTCGAAAAACAACGACAATTATTATAAACAACCATAATTCAAAGTAGAAACCACAACATCTTAAACATTCATTATTATAAGTGCATGTTTCTTTATTTAAATTTCATATTTGTTTTTTTTGAATTCCATAATTCCTGCATAAATTCTTCAGAATTAATTTTACAATAACAATCTCATATATTATAACTACTCTAAATCATACTTCAAGTAATTATACAAATGCACACTTAAAAAACATTCTTCTTTAACATTACCTCTTCATCAACATTTTTTGTTTGTGACATAATTGACATGTCTAATAATATTTTTCTCATGCCATGTCTCATCAACAAACTCATTGAATTTAATACGTCCCCTTAATAGGTTTTCCATTTTTTCATGTAGTAAGTCAACAAATTTATTTTTTTTCATATTATTCACTTATACAACGTATGAATTCATTTATATTATTTATACAACGTATTGTCTTAAAATGTCATATAGATCTATCCTTGTCAATGGTAGTCCAACTCAAGAATTCATACCAACAAAAGGTCTTAAACAAGGTGACCCTTTGGCGCCTTTTTTGTTTCTAATAGTGGCGGAAGGGTTAAATGGAATAGTTAGACAAGCCAACAAGAAGCAACTGCTTGAAGGAATATCAGTAGGGACAAAACAGATAAAAGTGAATATGTTACAGTTTGCGGATGACACTTTGTTCTTTTGTAAACCAGGAGTAAAAAACATAGTGGCCATAAAGAGTATCTTGAGGTGCTATGAAATTGCTTCAGGTCTTAAGGTGAATTTCCATAAGAGTGAGCTAGGAGGCATAGGAATAGCGGAAGACGAGTTAAAAAGAAGCTCTATTATCCTAAATTGTGGTGTGATGAAGGTACCGTTCAAGTACTTAGGAATA
>Ga0214545_1009642_pt1 | contig 14556 bp, 13 predicted proteins | sample CNSS4metaG_FD_160064 | JGI IMG/M metagenome (GOLD analysis project Ga0214545, IMG submission 160064) | Root nodule microbial communities from cowpea collected in UCLA plant growth center, Los Angeles, California, USA - CNSS4 | ecosystem: Host-associated > Plants > Roots > Nodule | place: USA... | reverse complement strand
AGTATCCTGCACTAAGTTACTTACATCTCATTTTACAGTCTTTAATTCCACACCTCTTAGCTTGTTAGCAATGGTCCTATAATTACCTTTACTAAAGATCAACCTTGCACCTCCATAGAATGCCAAAATTGACTCTTAGTACCTTAAACTCCTCACTATTCCAATCATTATAGCCATCTCCACTCAATTACAAGTAGCGCAACAATTATACTTTAGCTTAGAATTTTCACTCATGTTCATCTTAGGCAACCCTACCTCATGGCCCTAACTCCTAGGTGGTATTTCGTCTCACCATAGAGCAAAACTCTGGTTTAATTGACCCTCGTTGACTTTCAACATATACTAAACTTTCCAAATCAACTCAGATTTGATAATTCTCTCTAATATCACCTCATGTATTACTTATGCTTCCCAACCCATAGCCATCATATACCAACTCTACTTTTTCATACCCCAAACTTTCCTTACACTAAATTTCCTTCTTGCTGCGAATTCAATTGCACCATCCACTGACCAACACCTGTCGCTTGGCGACCGTTCAAGTGACGTCAGGCAGTGCATAGGATTCTAGGGATTTCCAACAACTTCTTGCACTTGCAATCCATCGAACTCAGCACCTATTTCATTTCTCTGTCTAATTTACACTCTCTTCAATTTATTCCACTTACCGTTAATCAATTATACAACCTAAACCCCATTCCATAACCTTTTTCCAATGAAGTTCAACTATCAATTAACCTCATGACATCAAAACCCCAATTTCCAAACCCTAATACAAGTACATACCATAATAATACAATTCCCTCGTATTACCTCATAATTTCACAATTAATCCCTTCCCTTTCATCAATACATGATTAAAACGCCCTTTTCATCGATAAAAAACAATCCAAAATGCATAGAAAACCCAAGTTGAGCCAAAACCGCTTACGGTGCCTAACGGGTGTTCTTCACCGCCAAGCGATTCATACCAAAAACCCAGAAATTGGGTTGAACACATGCATCGCTTGGCGGCTAGTTCATGCCGCTAGGCAGTTCCTCGCTGGAACCCAAAAATTGTAGAGAATAGGGATAAGTCGTCTAACGGCTTTCAAGGCCCGCCAAGCGGTTTCTGGAAAATTTCCAGAAACACGAATTTAAACAGAATTAACAAAACTTAAGTAGTTCATTTATCATATATCATGAAACCAATAACAATACAATTAAATTTACGGAGTCCAACTCCACTAACCTGAATTTCCTTGCTAAAACTTGAAGGTTCTTGACTTCTTCCTTGATAAAAAATGGCCTTTAGTGCTTCCCCGCTTCAGCTCTCCTTCTCACTCAGTTAGCACAGTTCACACTCTAAATTTTCTCTCCTCACAGTGCACACCAATGATGAACTCCAAAACTCTATCTCTCACCGTAATCATGTTTTAATTGAAGTTAATGGTCCTAAAACGAAAATTGACATTAACATGACCTTAATTACCATTCCAGACTTATTGGTGGTTGTTTTTCCAACCCCTCTTGGCTTCTCCTTTGTCAGCTAGGGTTTCTGGCTTTTCACATTCATGACGAAAAGAATTTTGACAAAAAAAGCTCAATTTATGGCTACCAAGGTTTGAAGTTATAACCATGCAAATGTCAAGTAAATGCACAACCATTCAACCAATTCATGTTTCGTGATAATTCCTATAATTTTAGGATTATATTATCACTCATCATGATCACGCACTTTATTATTAAAGTAATTATCAATTAAATAACGCACAAATGGCATACATAGGATTCAAACTCAAGTCCTTCATAACAATCAATTACTTTCAACCGTTTAAGCTAGTACTACTCCACGTCACAACAATTAATATTTAATGTCATAAAGGCTCCCATTACCCGCATTTATTAATTATTTATTTATTTAATTAATTAAATTTCGCGGGTCTTACAATCATTGCTGACCTTTGGATCTTTTTGATCTGACGGATGTGGAGCCATTTGGCTTGGGGGCCTCCTTCGTTGACTTCATGGGACCCTTGGTGACCCCATTTGGAGTTAAGACGTTGATTTTATGGCATAGGCATGTAGTCTTCATCCTCTTTCTCTGATAAGTCAGTTGCTAAGGTCTATTTGGATCGTGTAGGAGCATCCTCGTATAATGAGGAGGGATTACGAGATCTTCCTTCACGCTCAGGATATGAGTGGGTTGATAAGGGTGTGTGTGAGTATTTTTCTAAGTATTAGTCATCCTCGTCCATTGGACCTGGTTGGTTGTGTAGATAACACTTGTGATGGGCGAGAGGGGTATTCTGATGAGTTATTTTTCATGTATTTTGTGTTGTTTATAAGTTTGCACGTTAGATTGCCTTTTGATGAGTTTACTGTCAAGGTGTTGCATATCTTAAACGTGGCTCCATCCCAACTCCACCTCAATGCTTAGGCCGCTTTGTAGGCTTTCAAGCTATTGTGTAGAGTCATAGGCTTGAATTTGTCTCTTCTAGTATTTTTGCATTATTATAGTACCAGGCCCACTAAGCCCGTGAGATGGTTATATTTTTTTGGATAGCCTATGATAGGTCTGCTAGCCCCTTATTCTACTTCCTTTAAAGGTTAAAAGATACCTTCTTTAGAGTGGTGGTGAATCTTCTTAGCCGACCCTACTTTTTTTATGGTGATGTTCTAAAAATTTCCTTTCTATTGGACGTGTAATCCCATGCACTATGATGTTTGTCAATGACTGCGAGGTTCCAAATTTGCTAGACTCCCTCCCTCGACGACTTCCCACTAAGCGTATTGTGGCCATATTGAATTCTCCTTGTCCTTGCGAGGACATGTTGGGTATGTGTCAAATCTTCTTATATTGCGCTATATGTTAACTTATCTTACTTTGTATTTGCTTTTGTCAGTTGTGATGGCTTCTCATGAGGGTGTTGGTGCTAGTCAGAAAAGTCGTTTCTAGTTGCTTTGTGAGAAGGTGAATGCTCATAAGAAGGGTAGAGATACACTTGAGGGTCTAGTCTTAGTGCTGTTGGAGGGAATGGCATTGGTGGGAGAACTCCTCGGCCTCCACCCCCTATGGCATTGGTGGCATTGGAGGGAATGGCACTGTTGGGAGCTCATCTCGACATTCCTCTCCTAAATGCAGTCAAATATCTGAAGATAGTGCTTACATACGCTTAATGAGGCCTGGGATGCAAATCTATGATGGCATGAGTATCACCATCTCCCAGCAAGAGGCCAACCTTATTACTAACTCTCTTTTGCCATCCTTGATGAAAGCTTTTGCTGAGTATCAGTCTTGGGCTTTGGTGATTGGAAGGCATATAGGTTATAAGTTAGAAAAATTGAGTCATGTGAAAGAGCTTCAGGCAGAGGTATCGTCGTTGAAGGTTGAGAAAGAAAACGTGGTGTTTGAAGTAAGTGATTTGTAGAAGAAGCTCTGCCAAGCTCATAGCGACGGGAAGTCTTGGAGGAATTGCTGCTTGGAAGTTGAGGAAAAGGGGAAGAAGACCCTTAAAGAGGTGGTTGTAGCCAAACGTGAAGTGGAGGAGCTGAAGGTTACTAATGTTGAACTGGATAAAGAGGTCTAGGGATTACAAGAGAGGATGGTTGAAGAACACGAGTTGGGTTTCAAGAAGGCCGCTATTCTTTTTAATGTTCCTATTGATGATGAACATTTTGATGTGGGTAATGATGTATATTAGAAGTCTTTAGTTCGACTTAAGGACATACCCTCCCTTCTTGAACAAGCCAAGGATACTCCTTGTACTCCCTATGGGGAAGCTCATGAGGGGGGTAGTGTAGACAAGGCTGACAGGAGAGACTAGCATTTATGTTATGCTGGTGGATGTCTTTTGCTTTCCCACTTATTTTGTAGGCCTTTGTGCCAGATGTTCTATGTACTTTTTGGGATGCTTTTGTACATGAATGGGTTTAGATGGTAGGCGATGTGTACTGATTTCTACCATTTATGTTGTTTTGACTATGGGATATGCATGTTATGACTCTTAATTCTTATTCCAGCTTGGAGGGTTGAATTATTTGATTTTGATTTTTTTATTGACATGTCACTTTTTTAGAAGAAGTATTCTTGGTTTCTTGATCTAAGATATACTCGATGGCCGAAGGTGTTTCCTCCCAGGTGTTCCCCAACATCTAATGAATTCGCATGCACTGTGTATGGTATAATATTTATAACAATTATCAATATAGTGGTATTTAGCTACAACACCTACTTGTTCAATATGCCCTATTATACTAACATCCCGGGTTTTCGGTGATTGTTGTAAACGTATTTTATGATATGTGATTAAGTGTTTGTTGGTAGCGTATGCTACCAGTGACGTTTCTAGGCCTCAAACAAAGCACATTGGTCGGAATGGTCACTTTGTGTTTTCATAGTATGTGCAAAGAAGAGAGTCAAGTTGTTATTGTTACTCAAATTGGAATTCTTCTCTGTTTAGCAAGTTTGTTTTTGTCTCATTTTGTTGGTTGTATGACTTTTAATATTGGGAGTTGATTTTTGGTGTTGATAGGTTTATCCTTTTTGCAGCGATCATAGTAATGTGGGTTATTAGTGATTGGTTTTGGTTAAGTGCAAGTTGTGTAATGAGTGTGATTGGTTTTGTTTGGGAAAGGTATCGGTCAAGGCTTTGGGCCGACCTTAGCTGATAAGCTTGATCTAGAAAGGCTTCCTTGTGTGAGAAAAGGTCTCGAGAGAGGCCTTGGGTTGACCTTAGTTGATAGGTTTGGTCGACAGGAATTGTATGAGAAAAAAGGTCTCGCAAGAGGTCTTGAGTCGACCTTAGTTGATGAGTTTGATCAACATGGACTTGCATGAGAAGAAAGGTCTCACAAGAGGCCTTGAGTCGACCTTAGTTGATAAGTTTTATCAACAGGGACTTGCATGAGAAAAAGGGTCCTTTAAGAGGCCTTGAGTCGACCTTAGTTGATAAGTTTTATCAATAGGGACTTAAGTGAGAAAAAAGGTCTCAGAAGAGGCCTTGAGTCGACCTTGGTTGATAAGTTTTATCAACAGGGACTTGCGTGAGAAAAAAAGGTCTCAGAAAAGGCTTTGAGTCGACCTTAGTTAATAGGGTTTTTCAAGAGGAACCTACTTGGGCCAGGGAGGTAGGGGCATAAATCTTAAAATAAGCATGCAATAATGTATCAAAGTGATTTTATTGATTTTGGGCTTCATTAAAGCCTTTCCAGCCAAAACCCTCTTTAGAGAAAAAGACCGTAGTAGGAAAGAGTACCCTTTATTTACAAAGTTTAGCTGTAATAAAACTTTAAATGAGTTGTGTTCCAAGTCTTGAGGATTGTTTCTCCTGATAGATATTCTAACTTGTATGCTCCCTTTCCAACATCTGCAAGCACTCGGAAAGGGCCTTACCAATTTGCAGGAAATTTTCCTCCTATTCACCTTGCGTCACTATTCATTCTCCAAACCAAGTCACCTAGTGGAACTTCCTTGGTTTGACCTTAGAGTTGTATCTTCGTGATATTCTTTGTTTGGTTGTTGCATCTTGGATTCTTGCTTTCTCCATGTGTTCTTGCACAACGTCTAAGTTAATTGTCAGGCAGTGATCGTTGTTGACTTCATTGTAATTCAGTAGTCGTAGAGAAGGTTCCCATATCTCCACTAGAATCACGACATTGGTTCCATATGTGAGGTGTTAGAGGGTCTATTTGGTGGTTGATCGGGGAGTACAACAATACACCCACAACTCTTCCAGTACCTCCTCAGGCCACAAACCTTTTTGCTTCCTCCAGTCTTTTTTTCAATTCTTTGAAAATGACTTTGTTCGTGACTTCAACCTGACCATTTCCCTGTGGGTGTTCTAGTAACCTTGTTACATGTCTAATATGCAAGCCTTGGTGGAAATCCATGAGTCCCTTGTTTGTGAATTGCATGTTGTTATCAGTGATGATGGTGTGAGGAATGCTGAAGCAACACATATGTTTTCCAAACAAATTTTTGTATCTATTGTGTTGTGATTGATGTGAGCGGCTTAGCTTCAATCCACTTTGTAAAGTAATCTATCGCCACCAACAAAAAGTTTACATGCCCCTTTCCTAGGGTGAATGACCCTACTATATCCATCCCCCATTTCGTGAATGGCCATGGGGATGACACGTTGTGTAGTTCTTCATGCTTTTGGTGTGCTATATTACCATGCTTCTAGCAAGGTAAACATCTCTTCATATACGTTGCTACGTCTGCGCTCATAGTTGGCCAGTAATATCTTGTCCTTAAGATCTTAGTTGCCATTGTCCTTCTCCCGACTGATATTCGCTTATACCCTACTGTAGTTCTCACATGACATAATCAGCATACTCTACTTTGACACACTTGAGCAATGAAATGGAAAATCCTCTCGGGAACAATTCATCTACCACCATGGTATACCTGACAATCTTTTTCTCCCAATCTTTTCTTGAGGTGTCCGGCTCAATCCCATATGTTGGTTTCTTATATCCTTACGTTGTGATTATGACGAGTCTAAAGCTTTCCAACTTCGGTTCTCTCTATGTCTTGCTTCTTACTCCCCTATTTTGCCCTACCGGTTTTCATTTCCTCGAGCGATAAAGTGCTAGAGATGTTCGACTTGTACGAGCTCTTCTAGCTTGTCCTTTAGCATAATGCATTCCTCAATGGCGTGTCTGTAATTGCCGTAGTACCGATATTGTCATGTGGTATCTGCGTTTGGAGGTGTATTTGCCCTTCTAGGCATATTGATTAGGGCAGCATGCATGGATTCTTCCAATACTCGCAATTTATGAGCATTTAAGGGGGTGTATCTATTAAATCATTGCGCTCGAGGAGCGGAGGGAGGCAGAGGCCTAGGGAGTGCCTTGCTTATTCCTGCTTTCTCATGTTTTTAGTTGGGATGTTGTCTTTTGCTTTGATACTGCTCTTGAAGTCTTTTAACTCCTCCATTCGCATGTATTTTGTCGCCCTTTGCCTTAAATCAACCATGTTAGTTACTAGTCTCTTACACAAGCTATCAACAAAGGGTCCGCTTCTTAATGTGTTAATCATCTGGTGCAGAGCTATCTTTAGACTTAAGTTATCAATGCTAAGGGCTAGCTTTCTGAAGCACTCCATAAACTTTCTCAAAGATTCTCCGTCCTCCTAGCATATGTTGATGAACGCCAAGGAAGTGAGGTCATGTGGCTTTGACGTGGCAAATTGCGCTCTGAACTGGTCTGACAAGGTATCAAAATAATCAATGGAGAATGGGGCAAGACGAGTGAACCAACTGAAGGTTGCACCTTTGAGGGATGTAAGAAATACTTTGCAAAACATAGTATCATCAAAGGTGTAGAGAGCGATCTGGGTCAGGTATACATGTATGTGCTCGTCTATGTCGGTGGCGCCATCATACATGTCCATGGTCAGAGACTTCCAGCCTCGAAGCAATGGTGTTTTCATTATGCCATCAACGAATGGGTATTTGTGTGCACCCCGTCGTGGTGCCAATATGTTTATTGTTCCTTCCCCTGGAGGATAGGTGTTGTGTGCCCTTTCTCCCACTATTTCCACATGCGTGAATGGGGAAGTAACATGGGTTTTGCTTGGGCGTTGTTGATCGCCATCTCCTTCTTCTTCATTACTTTCGAGCCTCTGCTTGATTCTAGCATTCTCTACTCGTAACTCAACTAACTCTCGTTGTATGGCTAACATGATTGCCATTTGAGTGCTCTTCACAATGCTTACATGTTCTTTGTTGCTTGTACTTCTAGACCATTACTTGCCATATTCCTTGTAGACACCATGTGTACCGATTTGACTCAGCCCCATAGTCGGCACCAAATGTTCCTACCAGATAGATATATACCCAAGAAAACACAAAGTATGTTGGAGTCAAGGGGTTTTGATATCACACGTGTCAACTAATCTTCACTTTCTTCCACTGTATGCTTTACTTCTGAAGTATCTCCTTTCAACAGGGGTAGTCTCGGCAGGGAGCCTGCAAAGCCACTCCGACGCCCAAGTTAGATTTTAGACAATATAGATAAAACATTAATAGTAATGAATAATCATTTTACCTCGTGAATAGTGCCTTTTATACTACCTGTATAGGCCTAACTTCATGGGCCTAGGGTTTGTGACGACCATTGGCTTTGGTATTCCCCTAATAAACTTTTATTATCTTAAACCTCGTTCTCATCTTTTAATTTGCTAGCAAGGATCTGTACTATCAACCAACTTTTCCAGTACTTTTAGTGGAGAGATTATGATTTCCTCTAGGATTGTCATTTCCTTGCCTTCTATCCGCTTCGCGTAAGACTGAGGTTTCCTCTCCCACTTCTTAGTATGTCTTAGTGATGTCAGTGTGAGGTTTCCTCCCCCACTACTTAACATGTCTTAGTGATGTCAGGTCGAGGTTTCTTCTCCTACTTCTAGTATTACTTAGTAATGTGTATTTCTCTAGTTCAGACATATTAAGGTTTCTCTTTCGTTGTTGCCCCTGTCATGTTTCTTGGGTTGGAGTATATTCAGCCCTTCGTTCTTAGGCATATGCGGTGGTTGGAGATGTCCTCCCTACCCCGTATGTAAACTACAAGTATAGAAATGCTTTTAAGAACTTAACTAAATAAATCTATAATATTTATGGATAGATAAACTAGCAAGAACTTTTTCTTTATTAGTATTCAAAATGTATACATGATTAAGTGGTGGTAATAACACTCAAAAAACGAAATCAGTGACCATTCCATCGGAGAGGATCTTGGTGTAAAGAAATTGATATCTTGGTGTAAAGAAATTGATAATCATTCCCACGGGCCTCAATGTAAATGAAACATAAAAAAAAAAATCAAATTTTTTTAAAGAATTTTAGACTTGTATATAAGTTATTCATATTAATGAAGATGACCATCAACCCAAAGAATCATTAGAATAGATTTTTTTCATTTTTCCAAAGGAAGGATTCGATAACCATTCACATAAATAACGAGAATTTCAATCTAAAAGGTAGAAATGATTTTTTTTTTTCTTTCTGGCTGATTGAGAATGCATGATGGTGTTAACACATATTATGATTTTTTTTTTCTTTATGAATTTGAGGAATAAAGAGAATTTTGATCCGAAAAGTAGCAATGATTTCTTTCTTTTTGACCGATTGAGAATGCATGATGATGTTAACACATGTTATGATTTCTATTTTCCTTTTTGAATTTGAGGAATAATATGTGCATGATGCATTCTTATGCCAACATATATAAGTTTAAAAGACATTTTGCAACACCTCAAGAACCACAAATCATGCATGGGTGGCTAAACTAAAGCAAACATTAAGCATGGAAATCAAATACTAACATAGACATGGAAAAGCATATGGATTAACATCACAAAATACACAAGATTCAATTTATTACATTAATCTCAACACATAGGTTTAGCTATCTGTGGTGGAGAACTTAAGGTTTACAAATAGAAGAGATAGGGAAGAAATGGAAACCAAAGAGAAGATGCAAGCCCTCTCCTAAGGTTCTTGCCAGCCACTCCATGCTCCAATTACACCTTTCATTCACGTCTCCATCTCCCAATCGCAACTCATCTTCCTCTCCAACCCTAAAAGGGGGGAAAACCATCATGAATGGAGGAGAAGACCCAAGGAGGAGTGAGAGAGCTTCCTAACACTTCTAGCAACCTCCAAGAGGCTCTCCAAGCACCCCAACGTGTTTCTCTATCGTGCAAAATGAGGAATGGTCCAAACCTTTGTGAGAAACAAGATTAAAATCCCATTTTTTGACATGTCAGCCTTGTTTCCAACGCTCAGCACCAGGTTTTACGAATTGAATGGCGTTCAGCCCCACTTTTACCGCTCAGCCTTGTGGCGCTCAGTCCTAGTTTGCCATCGCTCAGCCTTGTGGCACTCAACATCATTTTTCCACCGCTCAACCTTTGGGCAGTTTGATAGCATTGTGTATTTGTAGCACTTGGCGTGATTCCAATGGCACACGATGCAAGTATTTGCTTCAAAATCAATATTTTATTGTCGAATCATGCTCCCTTGAGTTCTTGTTTGTTTTCCTCCACCACAAACGTTTCCCATTAACTTATTTAACACACTTAAAAGAGAGATTAGAGGCAAAACAAACATAAAACAAAACAAAACACACTAAACTTGAGGATATAATAAGATAAAAACTAGGAAAGAGTTTATTTATTCATGACAATAAACACACAAAAAGAGGTAAAATGAACATTATCACTAGCCTCTTGAGACAATACGAAATTGGACTTAATGGGCCAATTTGAAACTAAGCTTAAGGCCTAGAGTGGAAACTAGGCTTAGGGGACAATGTGGAAAATAGACTTAGGGGTCAACAAAAAGTTGGGCTTTGTGGACGAGTGTGAAAACTAGGCTTATGGTTAAGAAGGACAAACTAAATGAAACAAACACTATTAAAACTAATATTTTTATCACATTTTTATGAAATCTAAATTTTCCTAAGCAATTAACAAAAACTAGTTAATTCAAAACAAACTAATATTTATTTAAACTAAAATGACATTTTTAGAAAGGAAAATTAGGCAAAATAGGAGTGCTAACAGTCCATGGTAAGGTTTTGTCATTTATTAGTAGAACTCGAGCACAAGGAATTGTGGGCCTTGAAGGCCATGAAATATGATTTAAAGTTAGCTGGTGAGAAAAGAAAATTGCAATTGCACGAGTTAGAAGAACTAAGATTGCAAAAATGATAAGGCGACATGCTTAACAATGCGGTCATTAAAATGAATGAATGAAATAAAAAGCAAAAAAAAAATGCAAAAGGAAAAAAGAATGAAAGAAAACTAATGTCTTTGAAAGAGGGGAACTTATTGTTATATAGACAAAAGCAAGTGAAAGAAAACTAAACCAATTAGGAAAATCCTCTTTGTCAATCCTTTTCAACTAATCCCTTCCATATCCGCTACCTTTTTTCAAACAATACCCCTTGTTCATTCAAGTTCTTTTCCATACATCAAAACTAGAATAACTTTGTGAGTCTCACATGAATTTTACGCCCTAATGTTCATAAATCCATATCTTTTGAAACAAAGCCGATTGTTCATTCAAATTCTTCTTTATAGACCAAAATTGGGGCAGCTTTACGAGTTTCACATTAATTTCTCACCTAAAATTCACAGATCCATATCCTCATACAACTTTTCCCAAACACCTCTTTCACAAATTACATGTCCTTTTAGGAATGTGTGAGGAACAACATGCCCACATGGTTATCCTAGTCTCCTCAAAACCCTTCCAAACATCTCCTACTTTTCACTCATCTATGAATTCAAGTAAGCATGCACAAATTTTGCGAAAGAAAAAGTCAAGTGTATAATCATCTCAAATATTAGACCACGAGATGTGTGAAATTCGTCACTTTCATGAAACATTGAGAATAAATACGAGTTTAATGATTGTGAATAAAACAATTGACTTAGACATGCATAGAAAAATCAAAAGACAAGACACAACCAGTTTTTTTTATCAGATATTTAGGTATTCATGCATATTGGGTTTTTGACACCCTAATTGTAACGGTAATTTTTGACACCTTGAGTAGCAAGAAAATTGAAAAAAACATTTTTATATATTCATCATTCACAAGTCAACGTAATTATATGCATCTTGTATAACAATCACAACATGTGTTGCCATCAATCCATCAAAAAGAAAATCTTTCGGATTGAAGCCCTCTTCATTCATATGAATGGTTATTAAATCCCTCTCCTTCAAAAATACAAAAGATCAATATACATCCAGGCCTCCTCTTTCAAGTTACAAAGTTCTTATCAATCAGGTTTTCTCTCGCATATCAACTTAATATTGTTCATACAGGATTAGTACATAATAGAAGATGAATACTTAATAATGATAAAAAAATAATTTTATCAATATATATATATATATATTTATATATATATATATATATATATATTATGCTTTTACATTCTTGTGATGCATAAGCCTTCAATTTCACACCTGACCTAGTGAATATCTAGGGTTAGTTTCAAATTTCATCACTACATTTTAAGAACATAGTATACTTTCCTTTGTTATTACACCTTTAAGCTAATAGTGTCCTAGATCACATTATCTCAAATCAAATCAATATTCCATGAAGGCTCATTGTCCAAATTCCTCTTTTCCATTCTTTTTTTCTCAAATAATTTCAAGTTTTCTCCCTCCGTTGCATAGCACATCACACTTAGCATTCTCTTTTCGCCTTTCCTCTTACATCTTGCCTCGTCCATTTCCGCCATGCACCACATCTCCAAATAATGAACGATGAGTTTTCTTTTGGATAAAGTAACTTTTACTACATGTAATAAATATTTTTGAAAGTAAGTGTTGTATTAATATATCTTTTAATAGTCAATATATTTAAATTATTCATAAGATTAATTATAAATTATTAAAGAAAAACTAATTTAAATCTTATAAAAAAACATAAAAGAATAATTTAAATTTCTAACACTAAGAGTATAAGCGAAATCTGAAAAAAGATAACACATAATTAATTTAGACACGCCATTAAAAAGTCATATAAGAGTCTGAGTATAATTAATATATAATCCATGAGCCACAATTTTAAATTACAAACTTTTACATACTAATACTTAACTCGTACCAAATGAGTTAGTCCAAAGATGAGTGATTAGGAATTTTTATGTCAACATTCACACAAGAACTATTTGAATCACTCCATGATGTTTTCGGAGAGTTGATTGTACCATCATTTTCTAACATTTCATGAGGATAAAAGGAGGGTTTTGGAGGAATGGCAAGACTTTCAACTTTTCCTTCAAGCATCTCTACAACCTTATTCATTGATGGACGATCACTTGGTTTGAATTGTATACACCAAAGTGCAACTATAAACATTTTTTTCATCAAAATCTTATCCATTTCTGAAACACCTTCCATGTCAATATCTTTGTCTTCTTTAAATTGATCATGGATCCAAAAGGGAAAATAATATTGACTTGAATGTTCTGTATGAGGATTTGAGTTTTTTCTTCTACTCGCCATTTCCATCAAAAGCATTCCAAAACTATAAACATCAGCTTTATAAGAAACTCCACCTATATTTTTGTAAAATAACTCTGGAGCCATGTACCCCAATGTTCCTCTTATTGCAGTTAAAATAATGGATCCATCTTTTGTAGGATACAACCTTGCAAGTCCAAAATCTGAAACCTTTGGAGTAAAGTTATTATCTAGAAGAATATTATGAGGCTTGATATCGAAATGTAAAATCTGCACATCACAACCTTGATGAAGATATGCAATCCCATGAGCAATTCCAAGGGATATTTCATATATCTTCTCATGTCTCAAAGGAGCACTTCCTTCTTTAGAAAAAATGTATTTATCCAACGACCCATTAGGCATGTATTCATAAATTAGACCACGTTTTTTTCCTTCAACATAATATCCAATAAGACCAACTACATTCACATGATGTATTCTTCCAATAGTAGCTACTTCATTAACAAAGTCTTCTCCACTATCTTTAGATTTGTTCAACATCTTCACTGCTACGTCTAACCCACTTCGAAGCTTTCCTTTATATACTGAACCAAAACCTCCTTCACCTAACTTTACTTTGAAACCTTTAGTCATTTTCTTCACTTCTTTGTACTCATATCTAATGGGATTTATATTGTTGTCCAACAAAAAATTTTCAATGTTTTCATACAGTGAAAATGTCTTCTTCGCCATTTATAGACGAATAACACTAGCAAAAGTGAGAGTCCAAATAAATACCTAACTGCTATGAATATTGGTAGAATATCTTGCCCTATTAATTCTCCATCACGATAGTCCGACAGTGATCGTTTGATATTTTTTATTCTATTGACAAATCAGCTAATAAATAACTTTTTCCAAAAAGTTTGGTCAAAAGGTAAAACATGAACTGGTCTAATAAATAACTTTTTCCATGAAAGAAATCAGCTAGCATAATAGATTAAATAAATTAAAAATGAAGAAATATTTAACTTACCATGTGTGACAAATGCAACATAACCTGCAAAAACAAAAGAGTGCTTAAATGATACAAAAATATCCATAACATGAGACAAAAAAGAACTTAATTAATATTATAAAATTTAGTGATACACATATTCCACAAATACATTATTAAATATTTATAAATGCACGCATATTAAGTAAATAATTATGCTGTATAAATAAATTATCAACAATTATCTTTAGCTATCATAGTTTTAGCTGCCAAATAAATTAGTATCTAAATTGATCACTAATTAATATATTAATGACTAATTTAGACACTTTGATAATCAAATCATTGATAGTTAATTTTAATGATCAATTTATAATATAATTAATTAGTAATTAAAAGTTTTCATTCATAATAATAACTATTTTAGAGACTAATATTTTTAATTTATAAATTAACATCTAAATTAGTCATTATAGTTAACCAATTATTTTTTGTCTTTAAAATTAGTTATTATTTAAAAATTCTCCTCAATATAAAAAAAAAAATATATATATATATATATATATATATATATATATATATATATATATATATATATATTTA
>Ga0214545_1009641_pt1 | contig 14557 bp, 11 predicted proteins | sample CNSS4metaG_FD_160064 | JGI IMG/M metagenome (GOLD analysis project Ga0214545, IMG submission 160064) | Root nodule microbial communities from cowpea collected in UCLA plant growth center, Los Angeles, California, USA - CNSS4 | ecosystem: Host-associated > Plants > Roots > Nodule | place: USA... | reverse complement strand
TAAATTACAACCCTTGATCTTGAATTTTCAATTACATTATGAAGTAATATAATGAACTAAAAATAAGTATAATCTCCCTTACTGCACATTGCCTTTCAAGTTGTCATAGCACTTGAAATCTTTTGAACTAAAGTATAAGCATACCAATCCTATGGAAACGACAAAAAAATCATACCAAAATACCGTGAATTAAAAAAGAACAAAATTTTAATTCACTTGTGCATCCAATTTTGAAACCAAACGAAACTTCTATGCATATAGCTAACTTTATTCATGAAATTAACATACATCCAAACCCATTTTTTATTAAAAGCAAGTATGCAATAGCACTATGCTATGTACTATCCTAACTAGGATAGTACCCCAGATAACATCAATAATCTGCAACAAATTAGATTATTAGAAGAAAAAAAATATATATACAAGATTATGGATGGGGGAAACCAAACCCATCAACAAAAACCAAAAACCTATAAAATAGTAAACGGTATGTGTCCCTAGAAAAATCAATACTAAGAAAAGAAGGCAAATAAGTCAGCAAATCTATTACCCTCTCTATATATATGTAAACCTTCAACCCGCTCTCCTTAAGCAGGCCCCTACAATTTAACACCTATTCAAAAGCCTCCAAGGAACAATAGTAAAGGTAGTAAATTGCATTAGAACTATTACTCTCAATAGCATTCATAATGGCAAAAAGTTTGGTCTCAAAACTCATGGACCAACCAAGAGAAATACAAAAACAACCCATTATAGCAGCACAATAATCTCAAAAAGTCCCATTACATGCTGCTCTCAAGAAGCCATCATTCACAGCTGCTACATCTGTACTACACTTAACCCATCCACACTCAGGAGGTTCCCAATTAACTTGTATTACATGAGCTGCCTTCTTCATATGACAATCAGCTAAAAAAGCTTTCATAATACTAAAATTCCTAAGGGAAGAATTCATACTTCCACTGTTATTGTTACCCGCTATATTAACATAAGGATAGATCACATTCTTGATTCTTCACAAGATCTACCACATTCTCAAAATGCATTAAATTACATTGTCACCAATGGCTTCAAAACTGGTGACGGAACCATTAACGACTTTGGAGGGAGTGATTGTTGGTTGGAGATTTAGTAGTAGTAGTGATAAGGGGATCTAATGGTTTCAATTGATCGGAACACACAAAGAAAATAGATAATGAAAAATAAATCCAAATTTTGACATGCTTTTTAAGACATTTTTAAAGAAAATGTTTTCTAATCTTTAATCAAACATATCTTCAGCTTCTTTGGAATTGAACACAGAGAATGCTTAATGTAAATATCTTCTAAAGGTGTCTGAACAACCTTCAAAAGAAAAATAAAGAAATTAGGGAACATACCTCAATTAGTTCCAACAAATTGCTACTAAACTCTGCTGAGCTTGATGATTCTTGCTAATACTCAGATCTTGTGCTCAAGCAAAAGAGCCGATGCGGCGGATCTTATAAAAAGAGGGCTTAGGGTTTGTAGCTTTACACTTACATTTAGTACCTAAACATCTGTAATTTGATAAGGTGGAGTAAATAAATGGGGAGTTGACTTTAACTCAAAAATACAAACAAACTTTTAATTCGTAACCAAAGGTATGAAATTTCCATTCAAATCCAGAATTTTTAGCTAATTTTTAATATGAATCATAAATGATATCACGTTGTCAATTAAAAACCAATAAATATAAATAATAAATGATATATAAATATAGAGATGAGAGAAGGAAAGTGTGTTCCTAGCCTTTCACAATAATGCATATCGGCAGCGTGGTAATTTATTTTTTTTAAAAGAGTTAATTGAGACATTTTTTAAAAATTAAAATTTAATTAAAAAGTTTTTAAATGTAAAGACGATATATTTTTATTAGAGTGGGATTATCCGAGTAATTTAGTTAAAATATATATGTTATTTTCTGACTTTCAAATTTTTAGATTATTTTATTTAGGTTAAAATATTTTTTTTGTCCTAAATTTTGTCAAGTTTTTTTAAATAAGTCCTAATTTTGGTTTTGTGTTCAAATAGGTCTTAATTTTCGTCAATTTTGTTCAATTAGCTCCTTTTTTGCTAACTCTGTTTAAATCATTAACGGTCATGAACAGTGACTGCCACGTGTCACTTTGTGATTTTTTTTATATTTTTTTAATTTTTTAAATTTATTTTTTAAATGTACATGTGTCAACACAGTAGCGTGCCACGTGTCACTTCGTGGTTTTTTTGAATTTTTTTTAAAATTTTTTAAAAATTTTTATAAATGTCCACGTGTCAACCCAATACTATGTCACGTGTCAAAGTCAATGTTCTATATTCAATTTGGTCTCAATATTTGTTATTTTTGTTCAATTAGGTCCAATTTTTGTTAACATTAACCAAATTTAATTTTTATATTAAAATTCACATTTTTTATTAAATATTTTTATATAATATATTAAAATTCACATCATTATAAATTTGATATAAAAATTAAATTTGGTCACATCTTTGACAGGGACAAAATTGGTCAATTTTAAACAAAAATTGAGACTAAATTGAACAAAAATAATAAATATAGGGACCAAATTGGATATAGAACATTGACTTTGACACGTGGCACGCTAATGTGTTGACATGTGAACATTTATAAAAATTTTAAAAAAAATTCAAAAAAAATTCAAAAAAAAAAATCAAAAAAACCACGAAGTGACACGTGGCACGCTACTGTGTTGACACGTATACATTTAAAAAAAATTCAAAAATATTCAATAAAAATAAAAAAATTCAAAAAAATCACAAAGTGACACGGGCAGTCACTGTTCATGACCGTTAATGATTTAAACGGTGTTAGCATAAAAGGACCCAATTGAACAAAATTGACGAAAATTAGGACCTATTTGAACACAAAACCAAAATTAGGACTTATTTGAAAAAACTTGACGAAAATTGGGACCAAAAAGATATTTTAACCTTTTATTTATTTGTAAGATTACTCTTAGGTAACATTTCACCTTTTTTCTCTTAAAGTTTATCTTTTTAATAAGTCATAGGGATGTCAAAACGAATATTTTGTCCGACGCACTACGGTTGACTACTTAATGAGTCAACCTAACCCGACTCACTTATTAACGAGTTAACAAATTTTGAACATGACCCGGTCCACCACGAGTTGATGGATTAAACGGGTTGGTTCACTGACTCAATTAAAAAGAATACAATTTTTTTCGGTCTCAAAAAAACAAAATTATAATTATGATTAAAATCTAACTATACTTCAATATAATTCAAATACAACCCAAAAGAATGTTAAACTCCATATACAAACAAAAATCACAAAAATACAAATTATCAATGTGTTAGCTAGAAAAATAACCTAACCCGACCCAAATACAAAGTCTAATATAATAAAAAATATTTGTGAAACCCTTTATTTGTGGGTTGGTGAGTCAACTCAGCTCACCACGGGGTTTAATCCGAGTGAGCGGGTTCTAAGTAGGTTGGATCAAAAATTAACCCTATCGAAATTTGTAAAAAAATTTCAATCCAACCCAATCCAAACCCATGATGGATCGGGTTAACTTTATATCTAACATGTTCCTTTATAGCCAGTAACAAAATATTTAAGGATTTCAAATTAAATTTTATATATAAAATTTTTTTTAGGTAAGAAAAACTCTTTATTTTCTCTCTTCATTTCCTCTACTAAAAACAAACACACGTATCAAAATCCAAATAAATATGACTATCATTCATTATTATATCATGATATCAAATCACGAATATGTTGTAAAATCTAGTTTATTGTAAAATATTTTGTTGCATTTTGGCCATTATAGTTAGAGTAGTTTTGTTTTGGTCATTATTGATAAAACAATTTCAATTTGGGCCTTATAACAAATATGACCGTTGTTGCTACTGTTTTGATTTGGTATTTATATCAACATCAATGTTTTGACTGTTGTTGTCCTCTCAACCCCTTTCTCCACCTATAAATAAGTGTTTTATGCTTCCTCCTAAGACACACCTTGAGGCTTTTTTCTCCTTTCTTCTTTCTATTCTCTATTATTATTTTATGTACTCTTTGTTTGAGATTCTGGATTTATTGATACTCTGTAAAGAGTTGTTTATCTTGCTAGATTATGAGATCCTCGGGATATTTGAGATGTTCTTGTTGTATCCTGGGGGATTTGTGCATATACAGCGGATAAATCCTTAAGGACAATGATCTTTCATGCCTCAGAAATCCTTCTAATTTATGTTTTATACAGATTATCCAATAGAGTACCATTCTAGATAAGTATTTTGTACCTCATCAATTTGATTTGGTGATTATTGTCAAATTTGATGACGTTTTTCCCATATCGTGTTGTAATGAACTTTTAAACTAATTATATGTAACTCTAGGACATTTAGATATTTGTTTTTCATTGTCTTGAATGTTTGGTTCTCATGAAATTTCTCAAGTTTAGTTAACGTAGATGCATTTTTTTTTCATCTTTATCACAAACCTTCCTCTTTAAAAAAAATTAATTCTTTAACTCTTTATCATAATCTTTAATCTTTCTATAATATAAATTTATCACCTCTCACCTATCTAGAAAATGATTTATCTTCACAAATCACAATTATCACACTGCAAAACATAACAAACAAACTCATACCACTTTAATTAAATAAACAACATTGTATAAATTCATAACTTTAAAAAATTTACCATACGCAGCGGAAAACACAAAATCCCTAAATTTCATAAGTAAGGGTTATATTAATTTCATAAAAGAATATATAAAATTGTAAGTAGGTTTACATTAATTTGGGATAAACTTAATTTGGGAGAAACATCATAAGAGAAATCATAAATATAACATACTAACCTTGATCTGTGAGAGATTGCGAGAATGTATATTTCAATCGCAATCTATGTGTTTTCCAATCTATCTCTTTGTATTTCTTTCCCCTCACCACTTTCGTGATAATCTACATGGTGAAAAAATCTTAGTCACAAGAAGAACCCTAAACTCTTTTATAAACTAATGTCTCCATTAATTTTTTATTTTGTCTTTATTTTATTTTTTATTATAAATTTTCCTAAAATAAACTTAATATAAATAATAGGGTTAATTATGTTTTTCGTTCCTAAAGTATTGGTGATTTTTGGTTTTTGTCCCTCACCTAACGTTTGTTCTATTTTAGTCCTCTACATTTTGAATTAGATAGAATTAGTCTTCAAGTTTAAACGTTGTTAGTTTTAATTGACATCTGGCTAACGGATGGCCATGTCAGGATCTCGTTTTTAGCTGAGAGGATTTTTTTACCCAACACGTGGTTTTGAAATTTTATTACCGTTTTAAAAGAGAGATTTGAGTTGTTTCTGAAACCCTAAAACCTGTGGAGGCTTGGTGAGTATATTGGGTTGTTCGTGTTGGTGCGAGGGAAACATTGCCAGTCAAAATTCATGTATGAACATCGTTGTAGGGTGATGAAAAGTGGGAGCAGAGGAATTCATTATACGCAGAGGAATAATGGTTCGAAAATGTCACAAAGTTGTGCGTCGTTGTCGGATATGTCATCCAAAGTGTGTGGGTGTGGGGAAAGATTACTGCTCCTAAAGGCAACAACTGTGAAAAACAAGGGGAGATTATTTTGGAGATGTAGAAATTGGACTTGTAAGTGACAAATTTCATATTTGTTGGGCGAACTTGATTTCGTTTCTTGTGCTAATGGTTTTGTGTTTTTTTTTTTTTTTCAGTCGAATGCTGATTGTAAATTCTTTGAATGGGTTAATGAAGAGGAATCTAAATTTCAAGGGAACAAACCTGAATTTTAAGACAGCGGTAGAACAAGAGTTGAAGAAGATTAAGTGTGTTTGGAAAAGGAGAAAGTTATATTAGAGTTGATAAAGAAAAGTGAGAAGTTGAAGAGTAAATTGCAAGAAAAGAAAAAGTTTGAGAGATTCCTGCAATTTTTTTTCTTTTATTGTGGACATTAACAATTGTCTTGGTGTTTATGTTGTTGTTTAAGTTCAATTGTAATTAGTTTTTTACTTAGTACTCTTTAGCAATGATTACTTATGTCTGAAACTTTAATGGTTAAGTATGTTTAAGCTAACTTTTGGTGGGGAAGTGTTCTGTATTTGTAATATGTTATTAATGAATGAGATGAGAAGTTCAAATGTGTTGTTAATTGCATCGTGTTACTGGTGGTGATAGCTGTGTGATTTTGGCATTGAATTTTCTGATTTGTGCGTGTTATTAATGGTGCTTTGCAAAGTGGAGAGCTGATGGTACTTATTTCAGATTTGAGGTCTATGGTGGTTACCAAAAAGAGTCATGTGATTACAATTGAATTCATTTTAAAATACAAACAGTTGTGTTGTAATTTATGAATTCATTTTTACTGAACAAAATCCAGCATTTTTGACCTAGTGCCAAAAGCGCTATCCTGTGAGGTGATTTTTTATTCTTCTTTTGCTCACCAGCTGTTGTTTCCATTTTCCCTTTTCTTAGTACATTATCAATTATATACCTACCATCTTTATCTCCCTCTTGCTATAATATACATGTAAGTTTTCCTTTGACTATAGTCATGTAAAAAAATACACTTCTATCATCAATTATCAAAACAAAAAAGTAATCAATTATCACAAAACAAAAGTTTGAATGCAACGTCAAAGTGGTCCCTAGGATTACACTGAATAAAGTATTCCACACCAAACAAGTGGTCTATAAATCTGAATACAATAAGTTATACTATTGCTTTAATCCAAAAAGTTGTCCACTATCATTATGCCCACTGGTACAAAAAAGTAGTCCACCATTAAAACCAACAAAAAAAGTTTGATTCCTACTTCAATTTCACGTGGGTTGTGCAGAAGTTCCAGTACTTGCTTGAGACCCTATGACTTGTGCCGCCATGCTTCTGCTTTGTGTTGTTGGTGGTCTTTCTCCTTGGTTCATGTTTGCAGCAACCCTGGGTGTGGATCTTCTTCTACTAGTGGAGCTTTAGTTAGATGGTCCTGCAGCGCTGCTAGCTCCACTAACAGTTGGAGTTCTTTATGTTTGTCCTTGTGAATTGGGTATGTATTACAGATTAAGATTTGTATTGTTTAAACGAAAACAAGTTGAATAAGAGGTAGAGTGTGTGTTCTTCCCTTTCTATGTCTGATTCCCTTTCTACAACTCCTAATGTTGTGTCCCAACTGCTTACACTTGTTGCTCTTCATGATAAGATTTTTCTTTGAAAGTTTAGAATGACTGACATGTTCATCAACTTCCCTTCTTCTTAGTTTTTTCGGCCTGCCAGGTAGTGTTTTGTATATGGGTGGGAGTAGTTCAGGTTGGTTGCTTTTAGGCCAAAGTTATTGTCCATTGATTAGGGTTATTTCTGGACTATAGCAAGCCTCATAAGTAGCCCTTTTATAATACGCATGGACATAAGCTTCAAGTTTTTCTACTTTGTAGTTAATTGTTGCCACAACATGTCTACAAGGAATGCCCACCAAATCCCAAAAATAACAAGTGCAACTATGCTTACTTAGATCTACCACAAACTTCTCCATGGTGAACTCTTGAGTTACTTCAAACTTAGCACCCCCTGCCCACACTGGAAGCCAATTCCCACTTTTTTCCACTTCCCTATCAAGCCTTTCTTGTGGCTTAGGCATAACAGTACCAGAATATGCATTTAATTTTTCTCTAAGTGTTGCAAATCTACTCATTGTGTATGACCTAATCCATTCCATCATAATAATGATTGGTTTATCCCTAGCCAATAAGATAGTACTATTGAATGACTTAGACAGGTTATTCTTTAAAACATCGCATATAGGATAAATGTTGAATGCATGCTTACACCATGCACTTCTAGGAATGCCAATTAACCAATTATATGCTTTAGGGTTAATGTTTCTTAACTCACCATCTTTTTTTTTTCAACCTACGTAGAAAGTTGCCTTTGTTGCCCCCATCATAAGGTCTCTGATAACTACCCCACCACCAAATTTCTTCTTGAAATTGCTATACAGATGCATCAAACAGAAACGATGATCCACCCCATTCAAGATTTCATCAAATACTGTCATAAGTCCCTACAAAAATGAATAATTGTATATAAGAATATAGTATCAATTAATTATCATAGTATAAAATTCCAGTGCATGTAAGTAGTTCACCTTTTGTTGATCTGAGATAAAAACCCAACGATGATTTTCAACGTCCCCAACATCTTCTAGCAATAGTGAAAGAAACCACCTCCACGTCTCCTTACATTCATTCTCTACAGCAACAAATACGAGTGGATAATATTGGTCATTGGGGTCCATCTCCACTGCAACCAAAAATTGACCACCATAAGCTGTTTTCAAGTGGTATCCATCAACCCCTATAAAGGGCCTACACCCAACCAAAAAACCAGCCTTACAACCTTCTAAGCACATGTAGAAACAGCCAAACCTTGGTGGAAAACTTGCTTGAGGCCGATTTATCTTAATTTTAAATGTTCCAGCCTTTACTCTCACCAATCCAACTACATAATCATGTAAGCGACTGTATTGTCTTTGTCCATCCCCTACCAAACAGTCCATTACTATTTGCTTTGCTTTCCCAGCCCTCCAAGGGGTTATGCCAACATTGTATGTCTTCTTGATCTCGTCAATAATTTGACTTACTGTCATTACACCCACATTCATAAATCTGTCTACTAACACTTGTGCTATCCAATCCTTATTAGCATTTTTATTCCCAAAAACCTTGTCACACCTATGACGCCAACCAATGTCTTAATCTGAAAGGTTTCCCTACCACCAACCTTGCTCGCCATCATTAAGAAACCACCTTTTTTTACAGACAACCCTAACTCTCTTCTGATCATTTTTAACAAATTGAACTTCTTTACCATTTAAAACACTATGCTCCATTAATGCTTGTTTAAAATCCTTCAAAGAAGAAAATCACATTCCTAATTTGAACTTGAAGTCCTTTGTCATATCTTCAGCTCTATATCTGGAAATTTTGGGCCCATCATGACCAACACCCTCATCACTATTAACATCTGAATCCATCTCATCAGTATCTTATTCATCACTTATGTCATGTTGTCCAACTTCAACATTACTTACAAATGAACTAGCTCCAACATCTTTTTTACTCCTCACAATGCTTGAATTTCGTTTCATTGCTTTCCACCTATCCAAAATAGACCCAATATTTCTAACAGGTGGCTCAATGTCCATCCCAAATCCATCATCATCATCATCTGCCACCCTTTTTCTTCACTATCATCTAGTTTATCTACAAAAAAACCTTCATCCTTATCAGACACATCCTTAACTATGACATCTGGCTGACCATCCCCATCCTCATCACCTCCCACTTGTGCCTCACTCCCCAATTCTACCTCACCAACCAAATCACCCTGAACTCCTACTTCTGCCTCAACCCCCAATTGTGCCTCTCTGCCCATTTGTGCCTCACACCCCTGTTTTGCCTCACCAACCAGATCACCCTCAACTCCTACTTCTGACTCACCAACCACATCACCCTCACCTCTTACTTCTGCCTCAACCCCCAATTGTGCCTCAACCCCACTTATGCCTAACCCACTTCTTCATCCATTCCAGGACCATCAATAAAATGAACTACTTCAGGCTGACAAAAAACGTGCTGAACATATATATCAACCTCTTCGTTCCTATCATCTGCATACTTAGCCAACGCTAATGCCTCCTTATCATCACTCAACAACCTTAGATTGTTTAACAAATTTTATTTTGGGCCCTTCCACCAAAGTTTAACATCTCCAACGTATTTAAACTCCTTGAGAATGCCTAATGCTTCAAAGAATGAACAAAAATCTGGATCGATACCCTTAACCACATGGATTTCACCCCTAACATATTTCAATCTCATATTCCTTTCAAACCTACCCATGTGATGGAACACAACCGCGAACCCCATTTCCAGCCCTACATTTCAAATATATTCACAAACTAAACAAATTGAACATTCAACGAAAGAGCCAAGGAAGAGCAAAGCGAACATTCAATGAAAGAAATTTAAAAACAATAAATGACTAACCTCACTTCTTCGTCGACCAAATGAAAGCACTTACCACCAACTTCTTCGTCGTTCTGTGATTACAGTTAATACCTTTGGATTACGGATTCTCTCTTGGTTCACCAAACCACGTTTAGTCCCTAGGGTTCTTACCAAAGACCCTTTCTAATTCTAACCCCTCGGCTTAGATTTTTATGAATGCTAAGAACCATTTCTAATCCTAACATAACCCTCAGCTCACATGTTTTACTAATGGTAAGAAACCTTTCTAATTCTAACATAACCCTCAACTCAAATTTTTAACTAATGTTAACATCTAATTGTGCACGTGCCTTACTAATGTTTAACTAAAACGTGCAAATAATCATATTGAGCTTCAAAGATTAAGTTATGATAATTTGATTCACTACAAATAATCATACTGACTTTCAAAGTTAATATATGACATTGAGGAACATCTGAAGTTGAAGTTGCAAAGATATTTCAATGCAATTAAACTGTATATAAGCCATGTATATATAAAAGAAAAGTAACTTTTAGCTTTTAGAAATATGCGTTCACTGCCACTTACCTTCATATCCAAGGGTTTGAAGCATGTTTGGCACAGCTGTAAGGCATCTCAAGTTGCTATCTAGAACAAAAACTTTCAAACCCAGTATTGGACAATAGAATTTCCTTGAATCATCTGATTGGAACATGTTTGTGTCCATTTTAGAGAATATAACACAGGAAGTATATCTGGGTCAAAAAATGTTGAGTGAGAGCAAGAAAGGAAATTTTACATTTATACACACCACATTAATCAACTATATTGTTTATAAAGCATTTTCAGCAATAAGCTCTTAAGTTTATAACATTAATCAAGCTGTTTTCTCCTCCTGGCAAAAAAAAATCCATCACAACATTCTGAACACTCTAAGAAAAACTAAGGGGGAGACAGAAAATGTAAAAACCCCTGTGTGAGTATGGAGTGTTTGTTGATGCAAAAAAAATAAAATGAGGCAGGAATAACAGGTGATTACTAGAAGATTCCAAAATGACACATGAATGAATTGAATACACATCAGAATAAGAGGGATCCAGAGATTGTGTAAGGACAAAACTATACCGTTGAGGATAACTTCAAACATATTTGATTGGTCTACCTAAATTACAACCCTTGATCTTGAATTTTCAATTACATTATGAAGTAATATAATGAACTAAAAATAAGTATAATCTCCCTTACTGCACATTGCCTTTCAAGTTGTCATAGCACTTGAAATCTTTTGAAGTAAAGTATAAGCAGGCCAGTCATATGGAAACGACAAAAAAATCATACCAAAATACCGTGAATTAGAAAAGAACAAAATTTTAATTCACTTGTGGATCCAATTTTGAAACCAAACGAAACTTCTATACATATAGCTAACTTTATTCATGAAATTAGCATACATCCAAACCCCTTTTTTATTAAAAGCAAGTATGCAATAGCACTATGCTATGTACTATCCTAACTAGGATAGTACCCCAGATAACATCAATTATCTGCAACATATTAGATTATTAGAAGGAAAAAAAAAACATATACAAGATTATGGATGGGGGAAACCAAACCCATCAACAAAAACCAAAAACCTATAAAATAGTAAATGGTATGTGTCCCTAGAAAAATAAATACTAAGAAAAGAAGGCAAGTAAGTCAGCAAATCTATTACCCTCTCTATATATATATGTAAACCTCCAACCCCCTCTCCTTAAGCAGGCCCATACAATTTAACCACCAATTCAAAAGCCTCCAACGAACAATAGTAAAGGTAGTAAATTGCATTGGAACTATTACTCTCAATTCCATTCCAATATTAATCTGAATCAAACCGCTAAGCCAATTCCAAAGTTTGACTGCCAAAGAACACTGAAAAAATAGATGTTGTGATGTTCCATTATGCTGACAACAATGACAGCAAACAGAAACAATGTCGATCTCTCTTTCCCTTAAATTCTCATAAGTAGGAATATCGATATGAATTAATCTCAATAAGATTGCTGATTTTGATGGGGAAATAATGGGATTCCATATAAATTTATATATTTATGAAATTACTATATTATTTTTCCTTTTTTTTCTTTATCTTATTCTCTAAAGTACAGACTACTATTTTTAATGTGTTTATACGTTTATTATCTTCATGTTCCGAAATTGAAATCCTAAAAAAAAAAAGCCCAAAATGTCACTATTAAAAGGGTTTTTTACAGAATCAACCCATGGTGTCGCTATCCTGTCTGCTCAGACCTCTACATTAAACCACTTCGCTATGGAATAGCATGCAAGGGTCATTCCACTCCACTATAGCTCGCTCTTTAAAATCCAATTTTGGATTATTGTATAGTTTATTTTATAGTTACATAGTGTCTTATATTAAAAAAACTTCATAAAAAATACATAAAATTAATAGTTAAAATAGAATTTATTTAATTGAAACCACTTAGGACTACATTGAGTTGAATCATAATTGATTTGATTGATTGATACAATGAAAAATAAGAAAAATATGGAAGTGAACCTAGTTGTTTTTCTTCTCCAAATTTATCCAAGCCAACTTACAAACAAGACAAGGTTTAACATTACTTGACACTGTTTTGAAGTGATTCTCTACCACATCATATCACTTTATGTGTCCCACAATAACCACAACACAACATAGATGCGACCACAAGCATAACTTAAAATCTTGCTAATAACAATTTTCAAAGTGAACACCAAAAGAATCATAACTTAAAATTTTGTTAACAACAATTTTCAAAGTGAACACCAAAAGAATCAAGAAACTAACGTTTCACCTATATTTCATTTCATACAAATCAACTCAGATTACTTATACTATCAAGGAAACTATTTTAATATTGATACTTAAAGACTATGTGGGCATTTTTTTTTATAAATTCATGTTAGGCAATACTGTGTACCTTGACCGCTAAGATAAATTGACACCCAGCATATATCAATCATTTGTCATCACATGAAAAATATTATTAAAAAAAGAAAATAAATACAAAAAATGAGGAGACCAAACTAAACCCATGTATGTAAAAACAAAGGAACACTTCCAATCAAATAACTAAATAACTCTAACGGAGCATTTGGTTGGGGAAATATCTAATATTCTTGTTTTGATGTTCTAAAAATAGTTTTCATTCCGATATTTGTTTGTCTCGCCACTCTTTTCTGGGGAAATATCTAATATTCTTGTTTTGATGTTCTAAAAATAGTTTTCATTTCGATATTTGTTTGTCTCACCACTCTTTTCTAACTTGCGTCGCTCACCACTGTCAAGCATGCCTAGTGTCATTCCTTACTTCAAACCACCATCCTCATCAGATACCTCCCCATTGCAAAAAACTGTGATTTGACACCAACTAGCCTCTAGAAAAGAGTTTATGGTTGTCTGGATGATGTCATAGTAATAAACATGGTCACCAATGGCTTCAAAACTGGTGACAGAACCATTAACGACTCTGGAGGGAGTGATGGTTGGTTGGGGATTTAGTAGTAGTGATAAGGGGCTGTAATGGTTTCAATTGATAGGAACACACAAAGAAAATAGATAATGAAAAATAAATCCAAATTTTGGCATGCTTTTTAAGACATTTTTAAAGAAAATGTTTTCTAATCTTTAATCATACATATTTTCACCTTCTTTGGAAGTGAACACAGAAAATGCTTGAAGTAAATATTTTCTAAAGGTTTCTGAACAACCTTCAAAAGAAAAATAAAGAAATTAGGGAATGTACCTCGATTAGTTGCAACAAATTGCTACTAAACTCTGCTGAACTTCATAATTCTTGCTATGTACTCAGATCTTGTGCTCAGATGCGGCGGATCTTATAAAGAGGGCTTAGGGTTTGTAGCTTTGCACTTACATTCATTACCTAAGCATTTGTAATTTGATAAAAAAAATAAATGTGCAGTTGAATTTAACTCGCACAATGCAAACAAATTTTAAATTCGCGATGGCAGGTATGAAATTTCACTCAAATATAGATAATAAATAAATAATAAATGATATAAATATAGAGAGAGCATATTCCTAGCCTTTTCACACTGGAAAAATGGTAAGTTAAGAAAGATTTTTATTATAAATTTTCACGAATTACTTATTTAGGTAATAAAATATTATTTTATTTTTATTTTATTTATGAAAACTTTGTTAAATTCACTACAAACAATTATCAAAAAAATAATTTTCCTTCACAATGATACATATCACTCGTTGAAAATATCATGTCAACTAAATATAAATAGGATGATACTTTAACCCACTTTTTTTTATTCATTTTTAACCTAGCACTTCAATCACCATTAAATTATCACATCATATCACTAAAAAGAATCAAAATAGATGATCTAATGGTGATTGAAATAATGGGTTAAAAGTGAGTAAAAAAAAGTGGGTTAAAATATCATTATCCATATAAATATATATATATATATATATATATATATATATATATATTAATGTTTGATG
>Ga0214545_1009639_pt1 | contig 14559 bp, 14 predicted proteins | sample CNSS4metaG_FD_160064 | JGI IMG/M metagenome (GOLD analysis project Ga0214545, IMG submission 160064) | Root nodule microbial communities from cowpea collected in UCLA plant growth center, Los Angeles, California, USA - CNSS4 | ecosystem: Host-associated > Plants > Roots > Nodule | place: USA... | reverse complement strand
AGATTTTTAATTGATCTTTGATACAAAAAGGGAAAATATTAAAAGCACAATTTTTATTAAGAACCCAATTCACCCTCCTCTTAGTTTTTGTCTGCACGCTCAAACATTCCGCTGCGCGATACCAACACAGCGCAGGTACTGATACATCGCCTGGCAGAGGTGTTGGACCACCAGGCGATAGGGAACAATTCAAAGAGGCCTGGAACGTGTGGCGCCTAGCAACGAGAGGTGTTCCGCCAGGCGACATTTGCAAGGATAGTGGCATTTGAGGCGCGAGTCGCCTGGCGGTATGCGTCCCCCGCCAGGCGTTCTTGAAGTGGTAGCGCCTAGCGCTAAGCGACCTGCGCCAGACGATTTGTGCTGCAGCAATGTTGGGTTGTTGGCTTTGTGTGCGTGATCTACAAGGCTTGTAGGATGTCTTAAAGGTCGGCTTGCTAGTGTTCCTTGAGTTGTGGCTCAGAACATATCCCTTGAGTTGAGCTCGAGATAGGGGTTAAACACGTGCCATTCCTCGAGTTGAGCTCGGAATGGCATCCCTCAAGTTGAGCTCGGGATGGAGGATGAACACGAGGAACCCTTGAGTTGAGCTCGGGTTGGCGAGTGTTGCTAGTGTGAGTGTGCTGGTTGTGTCTAGTACAGATGGGTCTAGATAAATTACCTTCCTCAATAATGAGCTAACGAGTTTGGTAGTCTTAGGACGTATGAATTATGTTCACATATGGGAACTCCACCTGGCATTACGGTGTATGATCCGTAGCATGGTTTCACGCACGTGCTCTATCGATTGTGGTCGATAGGTATGGCAGCAAGACCTCTTGAGGTCATCACTAGAAGACATAGAACACGGTTAACATGGTTGTGACTATGTGGTGTGGAATCAAAGGATGAAATTCCTTCGGTGCGATTGTGTGATGTATATAAATTTGTTATATATATGTTTTATTTTGTTAGCTCACCCTATCTGCTTGTGTTTGGCGATGATCGTGTACACGGTACACGTGAGTAGATGATATTGCAGGTGGATCCGGTGAGGCTTAGCGACGAAGTGGGGATAACTTGGGAGCTTTATTATTTTATGGTTTTGAAATAATTTGTAAACACTTATGAGATGTTTTATCTTACTTCCAGTTTTATAATTTATGGATTTTGGATTATTCATTAATCTAATAAAGTTTTAAATTTGCCACATTTTTGGGAAATGATATCCCATTAAAAGCAGTTTAATTAATATTATTTATTTTATTTATTCTAAATTCGTAATATCTGATCGAGATATTACAAGTTCCATGGTGGTGGTGCGACTCACGAATTACTCTTACGGTGAAGGAGAAGATTGTGGTGCCTACGGATCTTTGGTGGTGAGTTTCAGACGTGGCGGTGGTTGATGGAGCTATGGTGGAACCATGGTGGTTGCCTAGGATTTCTGGTGGAGAAGATGGAAGGTTGAAAATGCAGAGATGCACATATGGCCTAAGTTTTCAGCAGAACCAAGGTAGAATATGCAGTTTATGCTTCGGTTGAGACCCAAGGCAAAAAGCTAACCTTGTTTGGCCTCGTCGTAATATGCCTCGGTTCTAGACCCGAGACAAAATGACAAAAATAACTACTGCCAAAAGCCTTTCTTGCATTATTGTAAACAACAACAACAATCTGATTTAAAACAACAACAACAATCTGGTTTTAAACAGCAACAATAATCTGGTTTTAAACAGTAACAAAAATCTGACTTAAAAACACCAACAACAATATGGTTTTAAACAACCACAACAATCTAAATTTAAATAGTAATAACAAGACTAAGTGTAAACAACAACAACAACAAACTAAGTTTAAACAGCCAGAACATCCACAACATCTGAACTAGATACAACAACAACAATCTAAATTTCTAAAACACAACTTCCTCTCTTTTAATTCATTCGTCTCAAATTTGTAGCCTCTAACTTCTTACCTTTTCGTAACCACACTTTATGATAAAAAAAAGTATTGTATCCAACTAAATAAATCTTTATCCCAAATAACATATTAGTTTATATTTCTAAGACATATATTCTTCTAGCCAAAGAAAAACAACTCAAATTTGATTATCTCTATAAATTGTGTGTGCACCAATGTAAAGCCTTCTAGAACCTATATACAACTTAAAACTTCTACTCCATAATATTATAATATTTTGAATGAAAATGGACGCAATTAAGGTGCCAACTTTCTCCGTGCCATATGCCTGTACTTGCTTTTAATATAATATATGTAATATTTGCATAATTATATATCAAGATACATGTTCTAAAACAATGTATATACCTAGTACTTCTTTATCAAGAGTTGTTGTTCCACATGTTGTAGAAACTCACAACAATAAAGAAGAACAACAAATTAATGATCTCGAGGTTAACAATGAACCAATAGTAGAACAACCACAAGAAATGGTATTAAGAAGATCTCACAGAGATAGAAAGTCTACTATTTCGAATGACTATGTGGTTTATTTACAAGAGTCAGAAAATGACTTAAGTATTGATAATGATCCAATTTTTTTTCAGAAGCCATTAAAGATCATAATTATGATAAGTGGTTAGATGCCATGAAAGATGACCTTAAATCAATGACACATAATGACGTATGAGACCTTGTGGAAATACCATAAGGATGCAAGAAAGTTGGGTGTAAATGGGTCTTTAAGACTAAGCGTGACTCTCAAGGCAATATTGAACGTTACAAGGCCCGTCTTGTTGCCAAAGGTTTTACTCATAAAGATGGCATTGACTATAAGGAAACTTTTTTGCCTGTTTCTAAGAAAGATTCTTTTAGAATTATCATGGCATTAGTAGCTCATTATGATCTTGAGTTGCATAAAATGGATGTTAAAACTGCTTTTCTGAATGAGGATTTAGAAGAGGATGTCTATATGGACCAACCGGTGGAAAATATCCTTTATGCATCTGTTGTTGGGAGTTTGATGTATGCTCAAACATGTACGAGGCCCGATATTAGCTTTGCAGTTGGTATGCTTGGTAGATACCAAAGTAATCTAGGTTTGGAGCATTGGAAAGCTGCAAAGAAAGTTTTAAGATACCTACAAGGAATAAAGAATCACATGCTTACTTATAGAAAATCTGATCACCTTGAGGTGAAAGGTTATACAGATTCAGACTTTGCCGGCTGTGTGGATACAAGAAAGTCTACATTTGGTTATGTGTATCTTTTAGCCGAAGGAGAGATTTCATGGAAAAGTGCAAAGCAGTCTGTCATTACTGCATCCACCATGGAAGCTGAATTTGTGGCATGCTTTGAGGCCACAGTTCAGGCTAATTGGTTGCGGAACTTTATTTCAAGACTTAGAGAGTAGTCAACAGTATTTCCAAGCTGCTGAAAATTTATTGTGATAATTCCACAGCAGTCTTCTTTCTAAAAACGACAAGTATTCTAAAGGTGCTAAACATATGGAGTTGAAATACTTTGTCGTTAAAGAAGAAGTTCAGAACGTAGAGTGTCAATAGAACATATTAGCATAGATCTTATGATTGCTGACCCTTTAACAAAAGACTTACTGCCCAAATTGTATGCTGACCATGTAAAGAATATGGCATTATGTCTACTAGTGAATGTTAAATCTTGAATGTTAATGTTTTCATTGTTTATGTGACACTCTGAGCTCCCTAATGTATAAATTTCTGAAATCTGTGTTTTGTTCTTTATGTTTATGCATGCAAATTATGATGAAGAAAACAAATTATGTTATGTTATTGCTTTGTAAAATGACATTATGTTTGAACCCATTATGGACTTCTTGTTTTTTAAGGTCATATTAAAGAGAAAAGGATGATATAGTAGTACATGGAAGGGATCATGTCGACCAAATGATGTGTGACCGCCATGACTCTTATTATTTCTGTATCTTTAAGTATGAATAATGATTGAACCAATTTATGCAAGGTCTTTTAATGCGCATTATGTTTATGTATTAAATCACATAATGTTATGGCATCATATGAGTCAAGTGGGAGAATGTTAGAATTAATTGACGAATTAATTCTATTAGTGACTCATTTGAAATATTATGATGGGCCCAATTGTGATTTAATAAAATCTAAAGACTTATTGGTTATTATTATGGGAAGTGATAATAAAACAAAATAAAGATAAAGATAAAATAAAATCCAACTTGATGGACGTTGGTTTATAAAGGGATTGGGGTTCTGTCTCTGGCCATAAGGTTCTTTTCACAATAACCCATCAAGAACGTGTGAGAAGAGAAAGAAAGGCAAAGAGATAGATTGGGAAACAGTGATTGAAGAGCACAAAAGATTATAAATTGAAGAACGCATATTCACAGGATCTCTCATGGATCAAGATTAGTGCTCTATTATGTTTATCGTGTGAGAATCCTAATTTCTAAAGATCCTTAATTAGTTTTAGAATAACATCCTGTAACCATTCTTATAAAACCTAAATTGTTATGCACTTATCACTTCTTACAATATAGATTAAAAGCAAGATTTAATTAGTTACAATTATAAAACCGAGGCCTTTTAAAAGAAAAAAAAATCATTACGTGTGAAAGTGTTTTTATTTTAATTTTGAATAAAGTGTAATGGCATAATGAAGTGTGAACGTGCCAGTTGGAGGTGAATATGTTTTATGAAAAACTGATGCAGGAACGTGAGTTGGATGCTTTCGCTAAATTGAATAAATGCTTAGTATTATTAAATTGAACGGAGATCATTCTCAATTGATGCAAAGTGAAAAAGTAGAGTAATATTTTTATTGGTTTACATCACCAATAAAATTAATATTAATTATTTTATTTATATAAATAATTAATAATTTTATTTTAATTTACAATAATATTTATGTTTATTATTATTAAATTAAAATTAATGAGATGCTATATAAAGTTTATAGTAATTAAATGTGTAATTATTTATTTGAAATCAATTGTGATAAATTTTGTTAGTTACCAAAGTGGCCAAAATTTTAAAGTTTTTGTGATTTCAAATTATTAATGTTTTTTATTTCAATTACCCTTAGTATGGATGCTAAATTATGAATAATTAATTTATGAGTTAATTGAAATTCATTAATTATAAGGCATTTAAAGATCGCCCAAAGGTTGATTAATTATTCTCATAATTAATGAACATGATTGTAGATAATTTTGTATGTGTCACTAGTTTTATTTATATACCCAAAGGTAGTAGGTGATTCTAGTTGATGCATATTTTAATTATCAATAATGTTATAATATGATTAGTATCGTTATGTTTATGTTTGTGTATTATTGGATCTCCTAAAGGAGAACATTAGTATGCATAGAATGATGGTTTATGTCTGAATATGTTTTTACGTTCAATTTTATGACTCAAAGCATTAATGTTAGGCATGTGTTAATTGTAGTCTCTGTTCCGGTATCTTTACACTCGCATGCTTCGTCTGTTCCAGTCTTTAATGGTTGAATTTTCCTGACTGGAGTGAGCAAGTCCAATTTCACTTAGGTGTGTTGGATCTTGATCTAGCTTTTCAAGTTGAAAAGTCGGCTGCTATCACGGATGCTAGTAGTAATGAAGAGAAAGCCCATTACAAAGCTTGGGAAAGGTCAAACATACTTAGCTTAATGTTTATGAGAATGATTATAGCAAGCAATATAAAGTCAGCTCTTCCCAAAACCGATAACGCAAAAGAATTTATGAAATTTGTGGAAGAGCGCTCTCAAACTGCTGATAAATCTCTCGCTGGGACACTAATGAGTACGTTAACCACCATGAAGTTTGACGATTTACGTACTATGCATGAGCATGTGATTGAGATGACAAATATCGCAGCAAGACTTAAGTCTCTAGGAATAACAGTGGATGAAGATTTTCTCGTGTAGTTCATTCTGAACTCATTACCGTTTGAGTATGGTCCGTTCCAAATGAACTATAACACCATGAAAGACAAGTGGAATGTGCATGAATTGCACAATATACTAGTTCAGAAGGAGACTCGACTGAAGAACTTAGGAAGTCACTGTATTCAATATGTGAAGAATCAAGGAGCTATTGGAAAGAAAGTTTCTAAGAAACATGGAAAGAGTAAAGGACCACTGAAGATTGATGAGTCGTCAACCAAAATCCAGAAGAAAAATGACAAATGTCATTTCTACGGGAAGTCTGGACATTTCCAGAAGGACTGCATAAAGTGTAGAGCTTAGTTCGAAAAGAAAGGTGAGCATAATGCTTACGTATGTTTTGAATCAAACTTAACTGAAGTTCCTCATGTATACTAATGTTCTCCTTTAGGAGATCCAATGTACGACTCATGTTTCTAATATGATGCAGGGATTGATTTTGGATGTACGACTCATGTTTCTAATATGATGCAGGGATTTCTTACAACCCGAACCATAAATCCAAGTGAGAAGTTCGTCTTCATGGGCAATAAAGAGAAAATTCCAGTGGAAGCGGTAAGGACTTATCGTATAATCCTCGATATATGTGGTCTGTTTGATGTAAATTCTTTCAATAAAGAGAAATACTTCATCACCTTTATTGATGATTTTTCGCGTTATGGACATGTTTATCTACTGCATGAGAAATCTGAATCAGTGGATGCCTTGGAAGTTTATATAAATGAAGTGGAAAGGCAATTAGACAAAAAGGTGAAAAATGTAAGGTCTGATAAAGGTTGTGAATATTATGGAAGATATGATAAAGTGGACAACACCCTAGTCAGTTCACTAAGTTCCTTGAGAAACGTGGTATTTATGCTCAATACACAATTCCAGACACACCACAACAAAATGGTGTATCATAAAGGCGTAATCGAACCTTAATGGATATGCTTAGGTGTATGTTAAGTAATTCTTGTTTACCTGTATCATTGTGGATGTATGCTTTAAAGAGTGTCATGTATTTGTTGAACAGGGTTCCTAGTAAAGCTGTTTAAAAGACTCCTTTTGAGTTATGGACAAGTAGGAAACCCAGTTTGAGACACCTGCATGTTTGGGGTTGTCAAGCAGAAGTAAGAATATACAATCCGCAAGAAAAGAAACTGAATGAAAGAACAATCAATGTATATTTCATTGGTTATCCAGAAAAATCAAAAGGGTATATGTTTTACTGTCCTACCCATAGTACAAGAATCGTTGAAACTGGAAAAGCTCGGTTCATTAAGAATGGTGAAACCAGTGGGAGTGAAGCTTCACAAAATATGGAGATTAAGGAAGTTAGAGTACAAGTTCCTATAACTAGTACTTTTTTATCAAGAGTTTTTGTTCCACATGTTGTAGAAACTCATAACAATCAAGAAGAACAACAAATTAATGATCCCAAGGTTAACAATGAACCAATAGTAGAACAACCACAATAAATAGTGTTAAGAAGATCTCACAGAGATTGAAAGACTGCTATTTCGAAGGACTATGTGCTTTATCTACAAGAGTTAGAAAATGAATTAAGTATTGATAATGATCCAATTTCTTTTTCACAAGCCATTAATGGTGATAATTATGATAAGTGGTTAGATGCCATGAAAGATGAGCTTAATTCAGTGGCACATAATGACGTATAGGACCTTGTGGAATTGCTAGAAGGATGTAAAAGAGTTGGGTGTAAATGGGTCTTTAAGACTAAGCGTGACTCTCAAGGCAATATTGAACGTTACAGGGCCCGACTTGTTGCCAAAGGTTTTACTCATAAAGATGGCATTGACTATAAGGAAACATTTTCACCTATTTCTAAGAAATATTCTTTTAGAATTATCATGGCATTAGTATCTCATTATGATCTTGAGTTGCATCAAATGGATGTTAAAACTGCTTTTGTGAATGGGGATTTAGAAGAAGATGTCTATATGGACCAACCGGTGGGGTTCGCTGAAGAAGGAAAGGAACACATGGTGTGTAAACTTAAGAGATCAATATATGGACTTAAGCAAGCTTCTCGACAATGGTATCTTAAGTTCAATGATACTATTGTGTCCTTTGGTTTAAGGAAAACACTGTTGATCAGTGTATATATCTGAAGGTCAGTGGGAGTAAGTTTATATTTTTGATTCTGTATGTTGATGATATCTTGCTTGCAAATAATGATCTTGGTCTATTAAGTGAGACTAAGATGTTTCTCTCTAATAACTTTGAAATGAAAAATATGGGTGAGGCATACTATGTGATAGGAATAGAAATATTTTGTGACAGATCACAAAGACTGTTAGGTTTGTCTCAAAATGCATATATTAATAAAGTTTTAGAGAGATTCAGAATGGATAAATGTTCAACATCTCTCGTTCCAATACAAAAAGGAGACAAGTTTAGTCTCATGCAATGTCCAAAGAATGATTTGAAATGGAAACAGATGGAAAATATCCCTTATGCATCTGTTGTTGGGAGTTTGATGTATGCTCAAACATGTACGAGGCCAGATATTAGCTTTGCAGTTGGTATGCTTGGTAGATACCAAAGTAATCCAGGACTGAAGCATTGGAAAGCTGCAAAGAAAGTTTTAAGATACCTACAATGAACAAAGAATTGCATGCTTACTTATAGAAAATTTGATCACCTTGAGGTGATAGGTTATACAAATTCAGACTTTGCCGGTTGTGTGGATACAAGAAAGTCTACATTTGGTTATGTGTATCTTTTAGCTGGAGGAGCAATTTCATAGAAAAGTGCAAAGCAGTCTGTCATTGTTGCGTCCACCATGGAAGCTAAATTTGTGGTATGCTTTGAGGCCACAGTTTAGGCTAATTGGTTGTAGAACTTTATTTCAGGACTTAGAGTAGTCAACAGTATTTCCAAGCCGCTGAAAATTTATTATGATAATTCCGCAACAGTCTTCTTTTCTAAAAACGACAAGTATTCTAAAGGTGCTAAACATATGGAGTTGAAATACTTTGTTGTTAAAGAAGAAGTTCAGAAACGTAGAGTGTCAATAGAACATATTAGCACAGATCTTATGATTGTTAACCCTTTAACAAAAGGCTTACCGCCCAAATTGTATGCTGGCCATGTAAAGAATATGGCATTATGTTTACTAGTGAATTTTAAATGTTGAATGTTAATGTTTTTATTGTTTATGTGACACTCTGAGCTCCCTAATGTATAAATTTCTGAAATCTGTGTCTTCTTCTTTATATTTATGCATGAAAATTATGATGAAGAAAACAAATTATGTTATGTTGTTGCTATGTAAAAATGACATTATGTTTGAACCCATTAGGGATTTCTCGTTTTAATGTCAAATTAAGGAGAAATGGATGATATAGTAGTACATGGAAGGGATCATGTCGATCGAATGATGTGTGACCGCCACAACTCTTATTATTTATGTATCTTTAATTATTAATAATGATGGAACCAATTTATGCAAGGTCTTTTAATACGCATAATGTTTATGTATTAAATCACACAATGTTATGACATCATATGAGTCAAGTGGGAGAATGTTAGAATTAATTGACGATTAATTTTATTAGTGACTCATTTGAAATATTATGATGGGCCCAATTGTGATTTAATAAAAATTTAGAGACATATTGGTTATTATTATGGGAAATGATATAAAATAAAATAAAGATAAAATAAAAAACTAACTTGATGGACGTTGGTTTATAAAAGGGATTGGGGTTCTGTCTCTGGCCATAAGGTTCTTTTCACAGTAATCCATCAAGAACGTGTGAGAAGAGAAAGAAAGGCAAAGAGATAGATTGGGAAACGATGGTTGAAGAGCACACAAAATTATAAATTGAAGAACGCATATTTACAAGATCTCTTATGAATCAAGGTTAGCGCTCTATTATGTTTTATCGTGTGAGAATCATAAATTTTAATGATCCTTAATTAGTTTTACATTTTTAACATCAATAAACTCAATATAATAATAAGAAAACAATCTGACATAGTTGTTTATGACATCAATAAACTAAATATGATTATCTTTATAATTATAGTCAAAATTTCAACTAGCTAAAAAACAAAACATAAACAACATATAAGTTATTTATGCTTAACGGTCACCAATTTTCTTTTATTATGAACAATATACAATTGGAAAAGAAAACCAAAACTCATTCACACAATTTGGAACCTGTCTCAACATAATCCCCATTACAACTAAATAATTACCCAAACAACACATCAAATCCATCATGAAACACAAGACCTTGAACCTCAAATTTCCAGACGGCATGAAAATTGATTTCTACAATTCTTCTCCACCCAGTTTTTTTCTCAATTCCAACAAACATAAATCAAACGAAACCATAATATAAGGTTAGCTCCCCTTACCTGAAATTTCCTGCTCCTAAAGCAATTCTAGTGATCTTCTTTGCCCAAGAATTACTCTAGCCTTGCCTTTACCACTGGAACCCTTTCTAGTTATCTATGCTCACCATAGGTCCTTTTTTTGGTGCCCTAAAAATTCTGCCTTGTAAGTTACACGAAATTCCTCCTTTAATTCCTAACTAATTAACCCATTAAACAATTTTTCAGCCTTAAAAAAATTAATAAAATTAATAGAACGAAAAATAATTAATTATCATTTAACTTTGCATTAACATGGAGGTTTTGTGTGACCCTCTACCTCCATAACTGCTACTCCTCTACAGTAAACATTGGCTTAAGTCTGCATTTTAATCTTGAGAGTTTGATGCAGACTTAATTGGGATGCAGGCTTATGAAATTTTAAGAGTCATATTACAATATGAAATATTTGGAGTCATATAATATAATTATAGTATATATGGAATATTATGAGTGTTGAAAAATTTTAAAAATTATGAAAATATGAGAGATATAAGATATATGACAAATATAAGAGATATGTTACAAAATGAGGAACTTATTATTTTATTATATATATATATATATATATATATATATGTGTGTGTGTGTGTGTGTGTGTGTGTGTGTGTGTGGGGGTAAAAATATAAAGTCAAATGACTTTACGAGAGTTTTTCTGAAAATAAATTCAAAAAATAATTGTTCTGAGAATTTTTTTAAATGTGGATTTAGACAGGATGCGAACTTAAAAGAGTGTTTACTGTAAAACATTACTTAGTGCTAACCAAGGTTCAAACTCCCATCCACACAATTATCAAGCATATGCACAAACCAATTGCTTTGTAATCCAAGTCATGTGTTCATGCGTGCCCACAAAATAAATAAAATAATTAAAACATAACACTAAATATGCAAGACTTAAACCCAAGTCCTCTAATAATAATCAAGTACTCTCAACCACTTAAGTTAGTACTATTCCTTATCTTAACTCCCCGCATTAAATGTCATAAATATTCCATTACCCCAATTTATATTAAATAATTATTTATTTAATTATATAATTATTTAATTTTCTTGGGCCTTATAGAGTTTACCCTTTTTATTTGGTTGACTACTTTCTTAACAATATTGAAGTTGTTATAGATAAGTGGTATTAATTTGATCGCTTCAACAACAGCGTTATCACTCACACACACCAAAACAACTAGCTCTCCTTACTTGACAAAGTGATTCAACAGAACCAAACAACTCTAAGAACACAGAAACACTTCTAACTCCATAGGATGCTATATCTACACATAGAAACATCATAAGAATGACCATGACATATCGTTATGATCACTAATCATCAAAGACTCCTAGAGAAAATTAAAACATCACATGCAAGCGAAAAAAAACCTCACATGCAACAAAAAACATAAAAGGACCAAGAAAAATGATTGAAACTCAACTTATGCGAATGGAGAAATTGATCGATCCAAATTGAAGAGCTAGTCACGAGGATCAATCCTACTGTCTCAAATCTTCAATCAGGAGAACAAAGGAAAAGAACCCTTAGAGAGAATTCAGTGTACTCTACAAAAGTGGTTTTTACAAAGATAATTTTGAAATAATGAAACTCGTTTATAACAATTTTATTTATACTTAAACATTTTAACATTAAATAATTGAGTCTCACTATTTTTAAATTACTGTCACTTTTAAAATTTCATTTTCTAAATCTTTCACAATTGATAATTTTCAAGTTATGTTTTCTTTGGCACAAAACTTCTAGAGATTTTGTAATTTATATCTATATTAATAATATCGAAATTTTGAGAGATATTTCTGGCTCATTCATATATATATATATATATATATATATATATATATATATATATATATATATATATATATATATATATATATATATATATATATTCTCATTAAATTTATTAACATTGTCTCTTATAATCAGATTTCTTAAAATATCAAAAGTTTATTGACATATGTATAAATATAAGCAATTATAAAAGGAAAAAAATAGATTAGTGAAAAAACAGATAAGGTAAAAAAACAAGACTGATAAAATATCATTGTATATGTGTCCAAAATACATACTTAATTTATATTTTAAGTTTTTATTTTTAAAATAAAATTACAAAATAAATGAAAAATATTAGTTAATTTATAAAAACTAATTTTAGTTAAGATATATAAATATTAAGAATTTCAACTATTTTATCATTTATTAAAGATATACAAATAATATTAATTTTAACTATTTAATATTTTACAAATTATTTTTCTCTAATACACTATAAGGGAGTGTAAGGCCCAGTTTTTCTACCCTAATGTTTTAAGGGTTACCCCAATCTAATGGGTCTAAGGGCTGGCCCAAAGGGAATTTAGACCCTAATCTGCCCTAATCCCATTCTTTCACTCCACTTTCAGAAACACGCTCCTCCTTGCCTCCTTAAGCAGCTGCAACTCTCTAAAGGGTTAAGACCCTATTCGTTCCCAAGTGCATTCAACCCTCTTCTGCTCATTCAACCCTCTTCATGGTTCCGACTAGGGTTCGTACTAATAAACCCGTTTAAATATGTTTCGCTTCACTTTTCTAGCTCTGTAATCTCTTTCTAGAGCTGTGGTGCTCCACTGTTCGGTGTCAAGGTCTTATACTAGCTCATTCCAGGTAAGGGAAGCTAGGATTCATGGTTTTAATTCACTTTTTCCATGCTTTGGATCTGTTTCGTGTTTTTGATGATAGTATGTTGCTTATGATAATGTGAAAATGCTTTGGGTGTTGTTGTGAATGAGTTCCTGGTTGAACATGCGTGGAACAGTGGGGGAGAACTGATATTCTCGCCCAAGCGAGCTCATCTCGCCTAGGCAAGAATAGTAGGAACTCGCCCAGACTTCTGCTCGAGCGCTCGCCCAGGCAAGGGGCTGTATTTTTTAGCAACGAACTGTCTCACTCAAGCGAGACCGCCTCGCCTAAGCGAGAGCTCGCGAAATCTTCCAGGGGCACTGTCGCAGTCTCGCCTAGGCAAAAGTCTACAGCTTGAGCGAGAGCTTGAGCGAAGGCTCCTAGCTTGAGCGAGACCTAGCTCGGGTTCTTGCTCCTTTCCTTAAATGAATGTTGTTTGTTTGATTGGCTGGTTTGCTTGATTTTAAACATAGAGAGGATGGATATGCATGTATTACGTAAGTTATGGGTTGGAATTAATGAGTTGATAGTGAACTTGGCATGAGATATGTTTGATGATTGGTTGTTTATATGAAATGACATGTTATTGGTGTGCATGAGAAATTTATGATTTGTTGGCAAGGCAAGAATAAGGTTTGGGTAGGACGTAATCCCATGACCCCTATAGTGGGAACTCATGGTGGTGCCTTATCACATGGACGTAATTCCATGGACCCTCCTAGTGAGAGTTCGTGGTGGTGCCTCAATGTAAGGACGTAATTCCACGAGGGTATCGTGGTGGTGCCTCAAGGTTAGGACGTAATTCCACGAAGGCCTCGTGGTGGTGCCTCACTGCTAGGACATAATTCCACAGATCTCGTGGTGGTGCCTCATGATACGTATCCAGATAGTCAAGTCTTGGTGTCTTATATGGTTTCGTACCTCTTGTGTGGAAGTTTGTTATTTATGCTTGACTATGAATTTATATGTTGAGTGTTATGATATGATAATCACTAGCTTACCCTTTCGCTTGTTTGTATGATTGTGTGTGTGGCTTCCTCCATTGCGATGATCATCAATCTTAATGATGTGAGAAGATGTGAGAACCCCTGACAGTGGTAACAATAATAGGGATGTCGCAGCTTGATGATTATGGACGAGTATCGGGCTCACTATGGAGCCCACAGCTGATGGAGTTTTAGTAGTTTAAGTTTCTCTCATTCTGGACAAGACTTTGTACTTGTTTTGGGCCATGTGGGGCCTCTTTTTACTTGTTATGGATGTGTTTGGGGTACTATATACCTCCTTATCTCAAACCCTGTACGCTCGGATTATTTATGTATGCGACGTCTTACGAATTTGAGGTTATAATTTTCGGACGTTACAAGGAGAGTGAAAGAGTAAACAAGTGATAAATTAAATAGAGATGAGAAATTTTGAGAACAAAATTAAAATAAATAAATTATTTTTCTCACATGGTTTCAAATATATTATGTTTGTTTTTTTAATTAATACTTTTATTCAAGAATTATTGTATATTTAAATTGAAAATAGTATACACTATATAAATTTAATGTTAAATTTATCTTTTTAACCTTTTTTATTTTTAGTCTTTAATTTTTATAGAAAAGTT
>Ga0214545_1009631_pt1 | contig 14575 bp, 18 predicted proteins | sample CNSS4metaG_FD_160064 | JGI IMG/M metagenome (GOLD analysis project Ga0214545, IMG submission 160064) | Root nodule microbial communities from cowpea collected in UCLA plant growth center, Los Angeles, California, USA - CNSS4 | ecosystem: Host-associated > Plants > Roots > Nodule | place: USA... | reverse complement strand
CCATTTCTTTCCTTTCCATTTTATGTTTTCTTCTTCCTTTAATTGTTCTTGGTTTTCTATGGTTTATGTGCTTTCCATTTCCTTTTTGTTTTGAATCAATCCATCATCTTCTTCTCTTGAGCTTTGTCAAAAGAAACCTTCACATCTAGATAGCTTGCTATCTTAATGTCCAGTGGGGATTTCACTTAGCTTTGTTAATCAACTCACACCATATTCAATAATCTTAAAAAGGAACAAGATAATCGTTCATCATTTGGTATCTAGAGCCTAGGTTATCTTCAATATGATGTTTTCATGTTCTAACCTTGTCTTGTGTAGCTATCTTTGAATGGTCCACATAAAAACAATGTTGGCGGGATCGAGAGGAATGATCGTCTCGTCGGATGAAGCCGCGAAAATGACCAGCACGGACCAGTTCTTCTATCTTATCCTGGAGTGCTTTGCAGTCTTCTGTAGTGTGGCCATGGCTATGGTGGTAGCGGCAATACTTGGTCATATCAGCGTTAGGAGGTGTGGTTGTCTTGCGTGGTAGAGGGATGAGGTCAGCTTGTAGGGCTTCATCGAGGATGCGAGAGCAGGCTACGATAAGAGGGTCGTATCTGGTGAAGCCGGGTTGGCAGGGCTCGCGTGGGCGGGTATCAGGGCGGGGAGGTTGCGGGGTAGGGTTGGCTGTGGTGGCTGCATAGTCGTTGCAAAATTTGGTATGGAGGGTCTGCATCTCCTCCATGCGGACATAGTCGGCCGCGCGCAATTTAAGTTCGTGCAAAGAGGCATATGGGTGGAGGTAAACGTTGTTGGCGAAGGGGTCGGGTTGTAGGGTAAGTGCCATGCACTAGAGGATCATCTCTTGGTTGAGGTGTGGGGTGCGAAGAGCTGCCTTACTGAAGCGATCTATGAACGCTCTGAGTGGTTCGCCTTGTTCCTGTCTAATGCCCAGGAGGTAGATTGTGGTAGTTTGGTGTGGACGGCTGCCAGCAAAATGGGTGGAGAACATGTGAGAAAGAACGTCGAAGTTGTCGATGGAGTAAGGCGGAAGGGTTGTGAACCATTCCAGAGTAGGGCCCTTGAGGGTGGTGGGAAAAGCTTTGCAGAAGACTGCGTCTTGGGACGTGTACAGGGCGACATGGGTGATGTATACTTTGAGATGTTCATCAGGGTCGGTTTCGCTGGTGTAGCGGTCCAGCATGAAGGGTTCCCACTGGGCAAGAAGGGGGGTGTTGGCGATAAAGTCAGTGAATGGGTGACGACGTCTAGGCTAGTGGGGAGGGAGCAAATGAGGTGGGATGGGATGGTTTATCATAGCGGGGATGGTGAAGGTAAGGTTGTGAGGGGGGATGTGGGTTGTTGGCAGGTATTGGGGGTTGTAGGGTGGTACGTGTGTAGTGTGTAGGGTGGTGAGTACGTTGTAGGGGATTTCGGTGGTGGGGAGGGTAGCAGCAGAGGTTGGGGCTGCAGTATGCCCTGATTGAGTGGATGGGAAGTGAGTGGGATGGGTAGAGGGAATGGGTGTTTGTTGGGTGGTGGTGGTGAAGGTGTGAGGGGTGGGATTGTATTCGTTTTCCTCTTCTGTGGGTTGGAAGGCCGAGGACCTTGCAGCCTTAGAGGCCTCCTTGGCCTTTCTCTTCAGGGTGGGATCAGCTTCGATCTTTCGCCTAATGCGAGAGTTTTCTTGCCACAGCGCCTTCATCTCATCAGCGTTGCGTTTCTTCAAATCTTTTAGTTCTTGTTGCATCTTCGCCTGGCCATCCAGGATGGTGGCTAGGTCAGGGGTGATGCCAGCAGGTCCTGAGGGACCAACATCCGCCTACTTGTTCACTCCAGCTTTGCTGCGGATGGAAACCATCTTCGGAGAAAAATGGGTACTAAAGGTGTTCGTCTCGTGTCCCACGGTGGGCGCCAATTGTAAGACCCGTAGAATTTAATTAATTAAATAAATAATTAATTAATAAATACGGGAGGGGTAATAATTATGACATTAAATTATGGTTGGTATGACGTGGAAAAATGCTTGCTCATGTGGTTGAGAGCACTTTGATTGTGCGAGAGGACTTGGGTTCGAGTCCTATGTATGCTAACTTTTGATGTTATGGTTTTGTTATTTAAATTTATGAAAACATGTTCTTGTATATTATGATAATTGAATTGTGATTCCTAGCAAGAAATATGAATTGGTTAAATGGTTTGATATAGACTTGGTGATTACATGGTTGTGGGTTCGAGCCTTGGAGAACTTACATTAAAATTTATATTTTTGGCATTTTTGGTTTTGACGTGAATATGGAAAGGTGGGAAGGAAACCTAAGTGAGTGGGCAGCCAAAGGAGGCTGGAAGGGCAGCCATAGGGAGGGATTGAATGGCACATTATGTCTTATTCAATGCCATTTTCGTTTTGGTAATTAATCACTTAGTTTAGGCACACTTTAAAAAGGAAAATTAGGTTAAGGGCTAAGGTTTGACAAGCTGGGAAACTATACCTAAAGAGAGAGTGAAAATCTGAGAGAGTGTGAGAGGTTCTAGTGTGATTTTGAGTTGCTGAATAGTGAGGAAGCAAGGAAGGTGGGTGATCAAGGGGGAATCTTACAAATTGTCAAGCTTAAGCGAAGGAGAACCAGGTTAGGGGAGCTGAACCACGTCTTATATCGGTTATTGCATAATTATATGATTGAAAGTATGTGTGTTTTTCTGAATTTGTATTATTGGATTGAAAATGCTGAGTTCTGGAAATTTTCCAGAAACCGCCTGGCGGGCTGTTCGTAGCCGCCAGGCGGCGCATGCAGAGTTCGCCTATTCTGGGTTCCTGGGAGGGGACCGCCTGGCTGTACATACCCGACCGCCAGGCGACACATATTAATTGCACCAATTCTGGAATTTTTTTACGAACTGCCTGCGGTGATGAGCGACCGCCAGGCGACGCGAGTAAATGTTAGCGATTTTGGGTATATTCTGGGTTCAGGGGTGAGTATGATTGGATGAAAATGTAGTGGTAAGTGTTAGGGGGTGATATGGCTTGCGTTTATTGATTTGTAGCGTAATTGAAGTCGTAAATTGATGAAACAGTGTAACGAAATGGTTAGGGTTGAGATATTAGTAGATTGGTGGAATTAGGATACAAAAGTTAATTATAATGTAACTGGTTTGCTGGAAATTACATTATGTAGTGTAGAGTGACATTCATCGGGTGCTTGGAGAAAATGGGTTGCGAAGGGGATAAGAGAGTCTTCCAAATTTGAAAGGGATCATTTCGCAGGTGCTCTGAGACTGGGAATTGCCCATAATTCTTTGTGCCGCCTAGCGGCGCGGAGCTTGCCACCAGGCGCTCTCGTGGCAGTGAGACTAGGGTGAGTGATCGCGTGAAATAATGAGGGTGGTAGATGTATTGGAAGGCAAGTTGGAAGGCGAAGAGGAAGAATGTGAGGAGAGAGTATGGGAGGAGATTTTTTGACTTGGAAAGAAGGGAAGGATAATATGCAAACTGCTAGAGGTGTAATGGTGGTGTAGGATAAAAAATTAATGTCACATTAATGAATCTGAGGTTCGATAAATCAGAGTTCTTTGTTGGGTAAAACGATTAAATGGGGAAACCTTAAAGTTAATTGGTAATGTTAGCTTTGGATCTTAAGAGCAAAGATAGTAATTGAAATGGTGCGAGATGTAGACCCTAGTATTTTTTGTATTCATAGCTGGATGAATCAGAGGGTAACAGAGGTAGGAAACGCTTAAGGGTACGTCTCATGTGTTAAATAATAGAGTTAAACCAGATTACCCTCTTATAAGTAGGGTTAACGAACCCAAATGAAAGTGTAGAATTCATGTAATGGGTTAGCTATTGGGAGTGAGTGTAAGAGGATTAGAAGGAAATTACGTAGTGACGTTGGCTGAATTGAGTCATGGTGTACTCTGGTCGAGCAATCTAAAGATAGTACTGTGCAACATACTGATATGGCGTCTGGCGGCAGGGCTGAGACCGCCAGGCGATAGCCAATACACAAGTGGCTCTGGAGTGAGTGGCGCCTAGCAGAGAGGGAGATTCTGCCAGGCGAACGGAGCAACAATAGTGATGTCCAAGAGCGTTGGCGCCGGGCGGTAGCGACTTAACCGCTAGGCGGTGGCGACTAGGATCATGTGTTTTGAGGCGCTTGGTGCCTGGCGGTACGCGACACCCGCCAGGCGGTTTGGGAGCTAGCAGCGCCTGGCGGCACGTGTCCCCCGCCAGGCGATTTATACTGCTGCAACTTTGAGTTTTATTTATGAAATTGTGATCTACAGTGCGTCTAGTGGTGCTTTAAGAGTGATATTGCTGGTGTTCCTTGAGTTGTGACTCGGAACGTATCCCTTGAGTTGTGGCTCGGGATAGGGGTTAAGCACGTGGTATTCCTTGAGTTGTGGCTCGGAATGGCATCTCTTGAGTTGTGGCTCGGGATGGCGGATGGACACGAGGAACCCTTGAGTTGTGGCTCGGGTTGGCGAGTGTTGCCGGTGTGAGTGTGCTGGTTGTGGCCAGTACGGATGGGTCCAGATGGATTGCCCTCCTCAGTTGTTGGCTGACGAGTTTGGTAGTCCTGGGACGATACGGACTATGTTCGTATATGGGAACTCTACCTGGCGTTGCGGTGTATAATCCATAGCATGTTTTCCCGCACGTGCTCTATCGGTTGTGGCCGATAGGTATGGCAGCAAGTCCTTGAAGAAATCCTTAGACGTTGTAGTACACGAATAATCTGATTGGGGTTCAGATGGTAGGAATTAAAGAATAGGGCAATGTGAGATGTTTATGTCATGTATGATTTCTTGTGTTTATATGCTTATGTTTCTGTAACTTTATATATATGATTTAATTGTTAAGCTCACCCTGCGTGTGTGTGGCGATGATCGTGTACGCGGTACATGGGAGCAGATGTTGGTGATGCAGGTGGCTCTGGTGCAGCCTAGTTGCGGAGAGGGGATTGACTTGGGGAAACTCTTACGTTTATGTACTTGTTTTTGAAAATATTTGTAAACCCTGATGGGTGACTTAATCATATTGTGGATTTTGATTTTTGTAATGGACGTTGTAAACTTTATCCGTTCATTTAATAAAGTTTTAATTTTCCCGCGTTTTGGGAAAATGAGGTATTATTAAACGCACTGTTTTATTTATTTCATTTCTTTGTTTATAAATTAGTAATATCCTGACGGGATGTTACACCAATTGTTCCTGCAGAGAACAAACAAGATAAGTTAGGCACAAGTGTCACCTTACCCATGTAGTCCGCTTGGACCCAAGAGGGGTTACTTGGAGAAGGGACTTCGAAGCTCAAGTAAGTCAAAGCTCTCAGAAGGTCAAATCAGTGATTAATGGAGTAATGAATGCGTACCTTTAATTAATGGGGTCTACGTGTATTTATAGAGTATTAATTATGTCTGGTTATGGCATGGGTCGGGCCTTGGTTTGGGCCTCAGTTTGGGCTGTAAGTGGACCTGGGCCTTGGCCCAGGTCCTTAGTTCGACTATTGTGGGCTCATTGGATGGCAGGAGGGATTTCTTTTTGCTAAGTCTTTAGGAGCGGTCTGATCCGGTTACTTCTCAACTTGACGGATGTCGTCCTTGCCCGTGCACTGTCCTGGGTTAGCCGTTCTGTTGTTAGTTTAGCCTTCGTTCAGTTACAAGTTTAAGTCCATGCCGACCCAAGTCGTGTACTTGGGTTGTTTCCGACATATACGTAAGGGTTGTCATTTATATGGTTAAGTTGACCAGGTCCAGTACAATATGTATCCTGATTGGAGACGTGACTAAATTATAGACTTCGTTTAAATGGTAGAGTCACACCAAATGATAAAGAATTATATTTATATGCTTTGGAGTTTGTTTTAAACTTATTGCATATGGAAGACTTCCAGTTTAAGTGCAAAGCTCTGTTATCGTAACTACGAACCTGAAGTTTCCTTCAAAGGAAAACTTAGGTCACAATCCATTCACAATCTAACTGCCAAAGAACATGATATGTCAACCACAACCACAATTTAAGCAATCACATAACAAAATAACGGGTCCTTACATGCCATACATTGCAGCCAAATTATAAATCAAAATACCCATAATGTTTTGCATAAGATAACGTTTGGCAGAATATAAGTAAACTTAACATTGAGGTGAGGATTTCATCTTAAACCATAATATATAACAGGATTTACTTGGCACTATGGTTGTGACTTTGATAATTGCCATGCCTGAGTGTTCTTGAATTTCTTGAAAGGATCAACTAGGCTTTTAATTCTGTCATCAATGCTAATGTAGGTCATTTCCTCATCTTCACTGCTATCCTCTACTGTCTGCACAAGGATTTGGTCCAGATGCTCCATATTTGAATCCACATTCATTTCCATATTTTGGTAAACAATTGGTTGAACATCAGAGTTTAGTGGTTTAGTGTGGTTGATCTGTTCTTGAACAAGTTGTTGGGGTGGTTCCTTTTCTATATCAACCCTGTGTGAAGCTGCTACATCTTCCATTGTTGGATCACTGATGTCATGGTTGAAGACCTTTGCATTTTTTTACAACACAATCAATAATGTGTTTGGACATGACACAATATAATGAATAAGGTATTAAATATCAGACCTTAACAATATTCCTTAGAGTGATGTTTAAGTACAACTTAGCTGCCTTAGGATTGAATACATACACTTATTTCAGTAAAATCACAGCCCCAATACCAATCAATGGACCACATTCAGGATGTGAAACTACTTTATTGTGAACGCTCGCCTGGGCAGTGTGCTTTGGGTCCTGATAAAATAGTTCACCACCATTATAATGTTTGTAGAGGAGTTTGAGTGGGACAAAATTTAGGAAATTAAGAACACAATATAACTTTAAATACCTTAACAGTGAGAAGCAGATCCCCCAACCCATTTCCTTTATACTCCTTCACAACACATGCCACAAAGGGCAATTTGTCAAACAACTTTTTCGTGTACATGGGAGTAACATTTTTTATGTCACCCCCTTCCACTGCATTTGGCAATATTTAGTGCACTCATATTTTATCACTGATGAAGCTTATAACCAAGTTGTAGCATATATGTATAACACAGTATTTCAATCATAAATTACCGTGGTGTTTGATGAACATGGTCGCCTATTTCCAAGCATTTGATTCAAAGTCACGAGCAAAAGTTGCAGCAGCAATGTGCCCCATAAACTGCTATGTGGACTCCTGTCTTCTTGCCCCACGGTTCATGATCACAGCTTGATAATTTCTTACTGGACCAGGGATCAAAGACGTGCTTCCACTACACCGTTGCATGAAGCTCTGCAGCTCCGCTTCTTCTAAGTTCAGAGACTCCCATTGTTCCATTTTCTCTGATGCAATATCACCCAATGAAACAACGTTCAAATTGGAGCTGAAGAAAATCACTTGTCTGTGTGATGCAGACTTCCTGACCAAAATACCCTTGCAAACTGGTTATTTATGTGATGTGACATTTTCCCACTCTAAAGACTGTTCTGTTGCACTTCTTCTGTGACTTTTTAAACAAGCCACACACACCCGTCTTGTCAACACCCAATTTCGTCCGGGTAAATGCATTTATTTTGTTAATAATAATAATAATAATAATAATAATAAAATAATAATAATAATAAATAATATAAAAAACAATAATAATAATTAAAAAAATAGAAAATATGTTTTAATTGATGGTAGGTTTTTTTAATTTTAATTCTACCATGCAAAAAAAAGAAAAAAAAAAGAAAAAGAAGAAAAAACCAAGAGAAGGGAGAGTCTAATTTATTTTTAATTATCGCATGCTTTTCATGAGTCCAAATGTTTTGTACATATTTTCACCCCCACTGTTTGCTATTTACACTCTTCACATGACATGTCAGAAAAGGACGTTTGATAATTTTTGTTTATAGAGAACGGTATAATATTAGGAGCAATATTTGTACAAAGAACTACGTTATCCCTGATTTTCCAAATGGAAATACGTAGGAGCGAGGTGCAATCCTCGTCGGGCAAAAAAAAAGAATAATTTTGTTTTAATCTTTAATATTTTTATGTGTTTTTTTATTTTGTTTGATTTTTTAGGGAATAACAAATATTCTAAACATCAAAATTCTACTTTGCACACTTAATTAAAGAGGGAACCATCTTAAGACGGGTGTTGCGGGGTGCTAATACCTTTCCCACACGTAACCGACCCCCGAATTGAAATTTGGTTTCGAAGACTATTCTTTTAAGGTTTTTTCTATAGTTTTCCATAATAAACTATGGTGGCGACTCCTCTGTTTTTTTAATTATTTTTGCCGTCCCGCCGTGATCTCGGTTGCGACACGTCACTTCAGCCATCACCATTTAATTGCATTCATTGCAATGAAGGGCATAGTCTGAATTTTCAGCTTAGAAAAAATTAAAAATACATAAACACCATTAAAGCTTCTAAAAGCAGATTGAAGGTGGAATTAATGTTGATCGACTAACAAGGGCTGACATTTTGGCCACCATTGAAGACGTAAGAGAAGAAATTAATGCCAGCTTTTACTTCCACCAACAACTAATTCGACCACTTACAATGATGCGTTATAATCTTCTTATTGTCTCCCATATACGTATACTTATTAAGTAGGTTTTTTATTTGCTTATACATTCTCAAATGCAATCCTAAGCTTATTGAAATATTATTTCTGAAATCAAATGCTACCTAAATGCTACCTTCATATGAATCACAAACAGAGTTTTAAAATTATAAACAAAAAATAAAATACCTAAACTGATCCAATGGCCATTGGGATGGTGGAGTTATGGATGAAGTAAACTGAATGTGAATTTACTGTGATGAACAGTTGCAAAATGGGGAACAAGATGACCCAATATGCTTGGACGACATAACTTTACTTGATGAAGACTGTGGACTAGGCACATCTGATGCGAATGAAATGTGTGATAGTGCTTAAGTCATTAACAACACTGAGGAGGGTGTTGTGCCCACTGTTGGAATGCGATTTCAAAGTGCAGAAGAGGTTAAGAGTTTCTACAAGCAACATGCTGTGAAATGTGGTTTTGGTGTTCGAACTCGTACATCAAAAAAGGATGACGATAACCAGTTGTGTTACCTGAAATTAGTTTGCTCAAGGGAAGGGAAGTACATGTCCTGTAAGACCTGAGAGATTTAAATAATTAATTAAATAATTATTTAATAAATGCGGGTAGTAGAAGCCATTAAGACATTAAATACGGAGTGTTATGGCATGGAAAAGTACTAGCTCAAGTGGTTGAAAGTACTTTGATTGTGTGAGAGGACTTGGGTTCAAGTCCTATATTTGCCAATTGTGTGTTATTTAAATTGGTATTATTTTTTTATATATGTAGACCATGTTATGCGATATTATAATAATTGAATCATGAGTTAGTAAGAAATATGAATTGGCATGATGGTTTGACATTGATTTGGCATTGCATGGTTATGGGTTCAAGCCATGGAAAACCCAAATTAAACTTTATTTTTGTTGTTTTTAGTTTTGGCTTGAAGTTGAAGGGTTAAAGGAAACCCTAGCAATCCTAGCAGCCAAGGGTGGCTGGAAAACAATCCATTTAGAGTGCTTGAATGATAATTAACACCATTAATAGGACATTTTCGTTTTAGGACTTGAATTCATCATTAAAACACCATTAAAAATCAAATAGAGGGAAAAAAGAAAGATTTCTGTAGTTGCCATTGTGAGATAGGTAGAGAAGTGCGAAAATAAGTGAGTATTGAGAGTGTGAGTGGAATTTGAGGCTGAATTGAGAGAAGTCCAGGAAGGCTAGTGGTCAAGCAAGGGAGAACCAAGGGATATTCAAAGCTTTACACAAAGGAAACCAGGTTAGGGGAGTTAATTTTGTGTGTTGTATGTTGTTTATATGTTTTTCGTGCTATTCTGGATGATATGGGTTGTGTAATTTGGAATCGTGTTGAATTCTGTTGCATTTCTAGAAATTTCCAAAAACCACGTGGCGGGCATTGAAGGCCCGCCCGGCGACTCATGCTTCTAGAACTATTTTCTGGGTTTTATGCTATGCACCGCCTGGCGGCTATGTGATGTCCGCCAGGTGACACAAACTGGCTTGCCCTGTTCTCGCGCATTTTTGGTATTTTAGTGATGTGGGGATGTCTGAGGTGATTTTATGATATGAGAATAATTGATATGATGAGTTGTTATCTGTAAATGCTTAATTGTAGAACATGACGTGAACCTTTACTTGAAATCGGGATTCAGGGTCCATGTTGGGGTTGTAGATAAATTACATGGATGATATTTATTAGTGGTGTACTGTTTGTAAGGAATCAATGATAACATGACTATATTCTAAAACCTGGATGGGATGAGCATGTGGAATTTCGCCAAAGTGAAGGTAAACTCGAAAGTGGGGGTTTGCGAGTGACACTGAGTGCGGGAGAAATATGGTAGAACCCATATTTTTCACGAACTGCCTCGCGGCGTCGGGGTTGCCGCTAGGTGACCCATCAGTGTAGGGAGAAGTTGGATGGGTCTGTGATATGGTCATGGGGCAGTTACTCGGGTCGCTTTTAAAACGTGTTTTGGTGTGCGATAGACCATGATTTAGGATGTGTGTCATTTGGTCATAATGATGAGAGTATTATGTATGATATGGATGGGCTAAGTGTTTCATACTTGTTGATTACTGCAGTGTTGGTCTTATTAATTAAGAATAGGTGCAAGTTTAAGACATGGTAGCATGAGTGATATTAAAATTGAACTGTATGGGTACAGGGTTGATGTACATTGTGAATAGGGGGCAGGTTTAAGGTAATAATAGAAGAAGTGTAGGTGTGCATGATAAAATTGAATTGGCACGATTTGGGTGTGTAGTTGTAGTATGATAGAGTATTGTGAATTGTCTAAACTTGTGTTGTTGCAAAAGGAGGGTACCATGAGGACCATCTCTTGACTGGTTTTTATAAATGAATAAGGTAAAGCATGATAAGGCATGTTAATATTTAATTTGGGCACGAGTTAATTATACGTGTTGTGTTTAGTTGTGGTGTTATGTCTTAAATACTATGATTGATGTGTGAAAGACGAATTACATGTTTTGGGTCTCTTAAGACTTGTTGGAAATGCCAAAAACCAGTAGCACTACGCTACTGGTATGGCACCTAGCGGTGCGGGGCAAGTCGCCAGGTGATAGGTGACTCAAACAGTGGCAGTGGCCACTAGACATGCATGGCGCCTGGCGGCAGGGAAGTTTCCGCTAGGCGATGACGGAGCAGCGCAACTCTTGTTTGGCACTTTGCGCCTGGCAGTGGGGGTTTGGTCGCCGGGCGTTTTGGTTGTTGTGGAATTGGTTGTTGCTTTGATCAGTGGACTTGAAGGACTAAGTTCACTTACTTTTGTGTTTGGGCTTGATGGACTAAGTCCAATAGGGGTCTGGGATGTGCTTAGTGGTGGGACGCATGATGGGCATGGAACTGGTTAGTTCCCGTCGGCTACTAAGAGGCGAGGAGTCCTTAGTATGGTGATTACATGTGTCGGACGCACGATGGGCAAGGAATAGTTTTGTTCCCGTTGGCTGCTATTGGGCGAGGAGTCCATAGTATGGTGATTGTGTGCGTGCCAAGGTCCGAGCGAGGAAGGCTTGGATGGTTTTCTACAAACGAGGAGTCTGTGGGGCATGACTATGAGCAAGATAGACTCGTAGGGATTGGAACACGAATGGGTTAGTTTCATGGGAGCACAGTAAAGTCCCGAGACCTAGTTTCATGCATATGACTCATGAAGGACTATGAGATCAAGCATGGGTAATTTGAAATAATGAAATGTTTAGGCAAGATTTATTTTCTTTGGGATGAATGTCATATTTATTTTATATATATATATATATATATATATATATATATATATATATATATATATATATGTGTATCTCTCTCTCTATCTGTGTGTGTGTGGCAATGATCGGATAACTTGTTATCCGGGAGCAGATGATTTGACAGGTGAGCCAGGAGATGCTTGAGATAAAGAGTGGGATTAATTGGGGAATTGAAGACCTTTGTTATTTCGATAATTTCGTGTTTTCAAACAATTTATGTTTAGTTATTTTATGGGACTGTAATAATTATTACCTTTGAATTTTTGATAAAATATACCATTTTATGGTTTTCATTTTCCCGCGTTTTTGGGAAAGTGTAATTATAAATGAGGTTTGATTTATTAATATTGTGTTTTTATTTTATTTATTCATCTATATGTATTTAAAAGTAATATTCCTTAGGGATGTTACATGTCCCAAATCTCGCCAGAATTGAAGACCCACCCAACCCAAACAAGACAATGTCCAACAAGCTTAACAGTAGTACAAAAAACTAGAAGCATGGACACTAAGCACTGTGGTACATGATCACAATCATGACATTAGTCCAACCAAATCAAGGTTAATACGTAGGAATAGAAGATTGAATTTGTAGGCTAAGCGAACACTTGATATTAATGACGAGGCTGGTGTACGTTTGAATAAGACATTTAGGTCCTTGGTTGGTCAAGCAGGAGGTTTTGACGAGACGCAAGGAACTACATCGGGCAGCAAAGACGAGCTTTTGGCAAGGAGGGAGATGGGCAGGCTTTGATGCAACATTTCTCAAGAATGAGAGGGTTGAATAATTCCTTCTATTATGAAATTGACATTGATGCTGAAAATAGAATCATTAATGTCTTTTAAGCATATGCAAGGAGTAGAGCCACGTTAGTGGACTTTGGCGATGTCATATCATTCGACACTACATACCTCACCAACAAATACGAAATGTCGTTCGCACCCTTCGTTGGTGTTAACCATCATGGCCACTCAATTCTACTTGAATGTGGGTTGCTCTCTGCAAAGGATGCATCAACTTTCACATGGCTCTTTCAATGCTGGTTAAGGTGCATGGGGAATAGGGCACCAGATGGCATCATAACTAACCAATGCAAAGTAATGAAAAATGCTATTACTGTTGTATTTCCCAACACCAGGCATTGCTGGTGTTTGTGGCACATCATAAAGAAAGTCCCCGAAAAGTTGGGTGGATTGACAATGCACAAGACCATAGAACATGCTTTGAAACAATTGGTGTACGAGTCCACCTCCACAATTAATTTTGAGCTTGGTTGGGAACAATTCATATCCAGCTTCGACTTACATCATAACGAATGGCTTTCTACGCTTTACGCCGAAAGAAGTAGATGGGTTCCTTGTTATTTGACGTCTCAATTTTGGGCTGGTATGTCCACCACTCAAAGAAGTGAGAGTATGAATGCCTTCTTTGATGGTTTCATAAATTCAACCACAACAGTGAAACAATTTGTCGTCTAATATGACAATGTGCTATGGTCGAAGGCCGAGAAAGAAATTGAAGTTGATTTTGCTTCCTCCAATACCACCCTACCTCGTGCCACTCAATCATTAATTGACAGGCAGTTCCAGGAAGAATACACTCATGCAAAGCTAGCTGAAGTTCAGCAAGAGTTAAGGAGTAAGATCAATTGCACTATCAAAAGTTACGAATGTGATGAAATGTATTCAAAGTACATTGTTAAAGAGGAGTGCATACGTAATGGACAAAGTGATGACAAAATGAATGAAGTTGTTCTTGATAAAGTGACGCAACAAATTGGATGTACTTGTCTTTTGTTTGAATTTAAAGGTATTTTATGCCGACACAACTTTCTTGTACTAGCACAAAAAGAGGTCAAAAGTGTATCTCCGCAGTACCTATTGAAGAGGTGGAGCAAACACATTCGATGAAGACACACTTACATAAAAGCATCATACAAACATAATAAGGACGATCCCCATGTCGAAAGGTATGACTTCATGTGTAAGAGATTTTACGAAATTGTAGAAGTTGCATGTCAATATGAGAATGTGACAAATTCTGTGTTAACCCAACTTGATTTCATGTATGCAACTCTTGACTTACCTATATTGAATATAGTAAGTCTTCCTTCCCAGAAGGTGAAGGAAAAATTAACCCAACATCCAACGCCAACAATGGACAACATGGTACGAAGCCTTTCACATGCTAAGAGGAAGGGTCGACCCGAACAAATAGGCTTCAATCAATAGTTGAAAAGATTTCCAAGAAACGAAAATGGAGGGCATCATTAACTAAATCGACAAGGAATCTTGATGTAAGTAATTCATTCACATTATAAACATATTTAAACGGATTGAATTAGAATTACTTCATTACACTCAATTTATGTTGTTCACATTATAAACATATTTAAACATTTTGCACCAGGTTACCCTTAATATGGAGAGTGGAGCGCCTACAGTTCAGCTACCCACGACCATGGTTAATTCAAACAACCGGTTATCACTCTCACCTTCCACAGGTTTTATGTCTCTCTGATGAGTCATTATTTTCTTCTATTCCACCAGCCTTTGTGCACCCATTAGACAGTTGATAAGTGCTTAATTGTTCATCATGTTTTTCATCTGTTGGGCTTTATTGGGCCACTGTTCCGAATTTGGACTAATTTCACATTATTTGGCCTAATTTTTGTTTTTAATTATTTTTAGGTATTTGGGTGAAGCAATTTTGGAGCTTGGACA
>Ga0214545_1009627_pt1 | contig 14586 bp, 3 predicted proteins | sample CNSS4metaG_FD_160064 | JGI IMG/M metagenome (GOLD analysis project Ga0214545, IMG submission 160064) | Root nodule microbial communities from cowpea collected in UCLA plant growth center, Los Angeles, California, USA - CNSS4 | ecosystem: Host-associated > Plants > Roots > Nodule | place: USA... | reverse complement strand
ATGAGATCCAAATTAGGTTTTTAGAATAAGCTTTTTAGGTGGACTTGTCTTCTGTGGATTTTAGACTTGTAGATTTTTGTGCGACTGTAATTTGATCTAATTAAAGTCACAATTTACTTAATTTTGTGTTTGCAATTTCGCTTCTAAATGATTCAAATGATACCCTGAATTATTGTTTGAAATGTGTCTGGATGCAGGTTTTGGTATTGTTGGATGCAGATTTTGCGATGTGCCTGGAAATAAACATTTGCGTGGGCTAAGCCCACGCCAACAATTATAAGGGAAATTGTTTGCGTCGGCTAAACCCACGCAAAGCCCTCTATTTTAGATATTTTATTTCAATCATTCGTGGGCTTGGCCTACGCATAGGGAATCATTCGTGGGCTTAGCCCAAGCAAAATTTGGAAAAATTTTCAGGTGTTCGTGGGCTTGACCCACGCATACGAACTTATTATTTTATTTCTTATGTGTTTTCGTCGGTTGAGCCGACGATAAACAAGCAGCAAATGTTCGTCCGCATTTGGCCGACTCAAACGAGTTTTGCATCCAGGAGATGGGCGTGGTCCATGTTACCGTCGCTGGACCGATGAGATCATGCTCTTTTCGTTGGTTTTGCACTAGTAACGTCCGATTTTGGCCGACGAAAAAAGCCTACATTCTTGTAGTGGCGGGATCATCTTTCAAACAATGTTAGTATCAATTAAAAAAGAATAATCACATTGAATCTTTTTAATTAAAATGATAACTGAATTGGGGACAAAATTAAAATTAATAATGAATTTAAAATTTTTAGAATTTTTGAATTTTTATAGAGTTTACTGACATATTTTAAAATTTTTATTACTATCGAATATTTTTATGATAATAAATTTGTTAGTAATTTAGATGATTATTATCATCGATAATGAATTCATCAATAAGGAGAAGAATGAATTCTCGCCATTTAGATGTTGTACTGATCTGTTAGTAAAATAGATGTCAAAATTCTCGCCATTTGTTTTGGATCAAATTCTTGTCAAATCCAATGAGATGTGTTATTAAATACAATTGAGAAGAAGAATAAGAAGGAGGAGGAGGAAGAGTAGAAGAAATCAAAGGACAAGGGAGCAAAGAAGAAGAATAAGGAGGAGAAGAAAAAAGAACTAAATTGCATAATTACTAATGAATTATGGTTATCAGTAAGGGTTAAATATGTTTTTGATCATTTAACTTTCAGTGAATTTTGGAATTAGTTCATTTCAAGATTTTGAACCAATTTAGTCATTAATCTTTCGAAATACTTGAATTTAGTCCTTTTAATCAAATTTTGTTAAGTTTATTTGACATTTCAAGCGCATTCCATAATAGTATTTGACTTAACATTAAAGTAAAATCATATAAACAACTCAAATACAACTCTGAAATGTGTACGAAACATAAAATAATTGTTATCAATTTTTTGCCTATTGGTAATTCCATTTTTTGTGTAGTGTGTGGACTTCCTTTGAACCTTAATTGAGCTTTGATTTCGGCTTGAATATTCAGTTAAGAACCCCAAATACATAGTTAAAATTTGTCCAAGATATGAAGGGAGAAGAAGACTTGAAGCAAGAAGTCCCTCATCACCTAGAATGCGCTAAAAATAGTGTAATTTAGGCATTCCAAAGCTAGGGAAGGGTTACACTGAATTCCTCCTTGTTTCGGCCAGAACTCAATCTTGTTTTTAAGTGAAACACTAAAGAGAGGTTAGTGTAGAGTTCAACTCCCGCATCAAAGGGATAAGGTTCTTTCATGGTAAAATGGCAAGGACATTGTTTGTCTCGGAGGATGTGTGCCTAATTCACCTTGTGCAACCATACTTAAGTCCATTTCTACCTTGTTTTTGAGTCTCACATTCCATAGGATAAGAAGAGCAAGAGGATTATACACTTACCTTACTAAAAGCATCTTGAAATTGAATAAGAATTGATGTTATTTTGCTATCTTCTTGTTCTTTCAATGTCAAACTATGCGAGTATTCTCATAATGAAATCTTCTCCAAGAAACCTTTCCTCGAATGAGGAACCCAAAGTTTTAGATTCTCTTAAGAAAATTAAAAAAAGTGTAACTTTTTTCAAGTTTTTCACGGTTCAAAAATGTTTCCATCAAAATATATATATGAGGATAATCCTCACCTTACATGTCAATTTTGATGTACACACTTTGAATCTAAGACAATAATATATGATTCGAAAGACTTTGTAAGAAATATTGACTATCTAAACAATTAGAAATTTTAATTTGAAATGAATCTCGAAGGACAACTTAAATCTTCGACTGATGTGTTCAGTCTAACAAATTTTACAAGACAATGAACTTAAAGTTGCATCTAACGCATTTAGAGAAGTTCGTAGCCAAACAATCTGCATTCGGGAAACTAACACTTGCTTGTGGGATTCATAGCGTGGTTACGCAAATTACACTAATGAGATGAAGCCTTCATGGAACACGCCACACAATAGAATAATTATGTGAATAAACATATGTTTAGTTTGTCTGAAGTATTTGATGGCAATTCCAGGACTATAGACTCACGTCCATTTCCTCAAATGATTAATTCACCAAATAAGAACGAAGTCAAAAAATTCTCTTACCTTTAATTACTCTTTATGAAATGATGAATTTAATGCAAATAATAAAGTAGTGGAATTTATATTTAATCTCATAAAACTTGTTGTAAGATGATATTTATTCATACTTATATTATAATTAATTTTATCTCTAGTAAATATGTCTTCAACAAACCCTTTCCCACATTGATGATTGAACATTTGGAGTGAAAATTGATATTGGTGGCACAAAACCCAATACCTTCACCACAAAAAAAAGTGAATATTTATGACGGTTAAAATTACAAGTTTTAACGGTTAAAAACCGTCACAAATAAAATTTATGACGGTTTAAAAAATCGTCAGAATTACGCATGTCAAAAACAGTTTTTGACAAGCAAAAATTAACTGTTGGTATTGTTGTTAAAAAAGAAAAAAAGGAAATTACTAGCAGTTAAAAACCGCTACAAAATGTACTTTTATTTTAATGTTAAGTATGTTTTTAGTGCTAGAACTTTGACCTAAAATTGTAATTTGTTCCTATCCGAAACTTCAATACATTTTGGTCCTTAAACTTTAAAAATTAATGAATATAGTTCTTTTAATTTAATTACGTTATCTTTTTTTTAAGGTGTCGAACATATTTCTTAGTAGATATTGAACCGGGAATGTGTAAAATAGTGTAAACAACTTCAACAGTAACATGAAAAGCATTCAACATGTCAAAAAAGTTAACATAATTAGGTTAAAATGTTATTCATTCATTTCTAAAGGTTAGGAACCACCAAAGTGTATTAGTTTCAGATTTAGGGACGAATTTCAATTTTGGGTCAAAGTTCAAGAACTAAAAACATACTTAACCCTTTATTTGATGATATTTTGACGGTTAAAAACCGTCACAAAATTTATCATATTTTGACAGTCCAAAACCCCTACAAAATATATCATATTTTAATGGTTAAAAATCACTACAAAATATATCGTATTTTGACGGTTAAAAACTACTACAAAATATATTATTCTTTGACAGTTAAAAACCGTAAAAAAAATATCATATTTTTACAATTAAAAACCATAAAAAATGCTTAAAATATTTTTAAATTGTTTTAATATTCTAAAAGTATTTAGTAATTGTTTTTCATTCATATGTTAACCGATATTTCAATTATCAATTTTATTTAAAATTATTTTTTATTTACTTACTTTTTACAGAAAATACTCTATTTTGCCAAGTCCTATTATTTTTATTTACTTATTTATTAAATTATTAAATATATTTGAAAGTCTTTACACATGGCTATGGTCAATGAAAGTAGGATGAACAACATGCTCTTTACAAATATTTACATGCCTAATAAAAGAGATTATGTTATCTTTTATTCATAAAAAGTGATCAAGATTTTTCATTAACTCTACCAGTAACTACACCAAACAACAATAAATGGCAGTGCCGACAACAAATGATGGAAAACCTAAAGCTCTATGAGATTAATTTCCTACATAATCAACATTGACAACATAAGGAAAATGTTACAAAGTTGCTAAAGATTCAGAGAAAGACACAAACACCACACCATTACAAATTGGGGCAAAGTTGAACCGGAAATTGAGAGAAGCATCGATCATGAAGAGGAACCAATTAGAGCTCATAAGGATGGTATTTAGAAGAAAAAAGAATCATAACTGAACCTCCAATATTTTTGCTTCGACGTTGAAGGTGACTTTCGCTTATGGCTATCACTTTCGCTTCGACATTGAAGGTGGCTTCTTTTAACATTTATCAGATCCAAAAATGTTGCAAAGGAGTTTTGGCAACGAGTTAGAAATTATACAATGGATAAAACTTTAAGAAAGGGAGAAAGGAGAAGTGTAAAAAAACATTCAAAATATTAAAAAAATTGTTGCTGTTTAAATTTTTTTACACAAATTAAAAAAATTAAATATTTTCTGACAGTTTAATATAACCGTAAAAAATAAATCGCTATTAAAAAATAATTTGTTTGTACTGCTTCCTATGACAGAGTCTAATACAATCTTAAAATAGTAAAATTTAAATTTAACTTAGGGTCTTGCTGACCAGTGTCCTAAGAGTATTGGTTAAGGATAATTAATACATATTGAAATCCACAAAAAGTTCATAGTTAATCGTAATATTTAATAAAATTTGACACAATCATAATCAATGTAGTATTATTTTATTTAAAAGACAAGAATACCCATAAATATTGTTAATAGTTAATTGTTATAATATTTTATTTAATGTTTACTAGTAAAAGTTAAATAATAATTAAGTAATAAAATAATTATATTATAATATAATTAAAAATTAAAATATAATTAAACATAAAAAAATTTAAAGTACCAGAAAAAAGAAAAAAAAATAGTATTAAACATCTAAAAAATTTACAAAAAATAAAAATAAAAATTAAAGTATCAATTTGAGATTTAATTGAGTTTTCAAAATGTTTTTTTTAGAATTTTTAAAGGATATTTTTGTGTTTATAAAATTAGTTGTGTGTATTTATATTATTTTAATTAATATAATTAATTATTTCAATTTTTAATGTAAAATGACAAAATCAATGTGTATTTATTATTCCTTAACGAGTGTCCATAAAATTAATTTATGACATGAAATTTATACCTACTTATATACTATATTTTAACTTTATCTTTAATTAATCTTGTCTCTATCACAAAAAAAATATTCTAAAAAATAATTTATTTATTCTAAAAAGTAATTAAATTATTAAAAAAAATAATTAATTTTTTTTTATAAATCAATCGTGATAGTAAAAAAAAAGGTTTTGATTTTAAGGGTCATTTTTTTCAAGAAATGAAATAGGGTCAATAATCAAGATGAATTCGGATAAAAAATCTTTATGTTTTTGTTATATTATTTTGAAATAGTTTTGATAAATTTGTTTTCAGATGTTATAATATCTTTTATAATTGAAAAAAATAAAATAAAAATTAAAGCATTATTCAACCTCTTTTGCAATGAGAGTTGTTAATTAAACTTTTCTTAATTGATTTCTTTGCTTCTTATTTTTGTTCTAATTTTTTAAATTGTATTTGCTGCATCTATAAAGCCTGTGGAAAACACTATATTTTTTTTTATAACTTCTTGTTAATTGCTTTTGATTTTGGTTGAAATTATCATTTCTTTTGTCGTAATATTTATTTAAATGATAGAACAATTAAATATAAAAGAGTTTATAGGTAAAAAACAAAAAAAAAACTATTTCACTTTACACAAACTAAAAATATACGACAAATACAAAGAACATTATTTTGAATTTTATATTTTTTAAATTTATTAAAAATTACAAAAAATTAATAATTTCGTATTTAATAATTACGAGTAAAACACGTACGTCACGTACATTTTTTTTTATGATAAAAGTTATTATATGATAAAAAATTAAAAATATAAACATAATTTCATAATTGAACGTTACATTATGTATGAAATAAATGTTAATAACTTTGTTATAGTAGTTATACATTTATCCGTAATAATAATGAAAAAAGGAAAGGAGAAAACAACGGGGTTTACGAGGGGTTTTTCATCGTAGTTCCTTCATCTCTTCCGCCACACCCAGCGGCACCACAAACCTTTACTTCCATCCACACACAAAGCTAAGGTAATTGTTTTTCTCTTCTGGGATTTAATATAATTGGTTACTCAAATCTTCATTCGCTTAGTTTCAATTGGGTTCTAAGAGAAACTAAAAATTTCGATGCTTTGAACAAGTGAAATACCAGCAAAACTAAATCTCTTCCTTAAGTCTTGAATCCATAGTATACCAGTGGTTAGCCGCTCGCCCTTTTCATATTAGACACGCACCTACATTTCTCCATGGTGCTGCGAAATTATGTTAAAAAGAAAGAACGAGTTGATTAAGTTTTGCTCATAAGCTGTTTGGTAAAATTTGTGACTGAAGATTTTGTTGATATTTTGCTTAAGTATGGTGCTGAAAATGTTCAGGTTTAGGCTCTGATTCCATTTCTCTTCTATACAGCACGTGTTCTAAATCTCTATAGTTACTTGCTTGATGTAGGGACTACACAGTGTAACTAGAGGATTAAACCCGTATAGTTACTTGGTGGATGTTGTCCTCGCATCTCTTTTGGTGGCTGTTGATCTATTTAGGATCTATTGTCAAGTAAAGTTAGATTATAAGTTGCACCAAGTTCTATTTTAGGAATTTCACTTTTATATAGAGTTGAAAAATTTGAAACATCTGAAGAGAATGATGAAAATGAGCTTCTCAGGTGAGAGAACAGATTGGGCTTATGAATATTTGTTTCTAGAATTCCATTCTTCCTTAGAAAAGATGGAAATCAAATGAAAAGAATTGGCATGAACAAATATTATGATTTTGATTCTGTCTTGTTTGTTTGGATTTCATTTTAGTGATGCTCGGATGAGATTTTTTTCTTTAATTTTTGTTTCTGTTTATTAAATTTGTTGCTAACTTCCTAAGTTCACACTAATAGAGGAACGTGATTGCTTGGACCACAAAGAGGTTTGCTAAATCCTGGGTCAGCATGGCTACCCAGGCAATAGCTGAAACTGCACAAAAAATTGTCAACCCTGAAGCCCTTCGCTATGCAGCCAAACAATCACAGCGCTGCCTTGTTATTCCTGTCCGTCTCCGTCGTGCCATTAAAAAATACCTTCAAGGTCCTCTATTTTCTTGGTGTTTATTTTCTCTTCATATGTGCAATATATATCTTTGTATTTGCACATTTGTGTGATTGCAAGTGTTCATGTTGGTCTTGGGATTGCAGAGCAGGATGAGCCATATATGAAGAGGAAAGTCTTGAGACTGTCTCAATCATTTAATCAAATCAAGGATGTCAATCTACAGTTGGCAAGCACCACAGCAAAGAAGATAGTTGAAGACCCTTTAAAGTCTCTCGAACAATCAAAACGTTGGAAAATTACGAGCTCTTATGGGGACATTGGTCTCATGTATAGAGATGATGAGACAATTGCTTATGTGGCTTCTAGAATGCCTGCTGTCTACTCTGCTTGTTACAGAGTACTTAAAGAGGTAGAATATCAAGGAAAAAATATAAAGAAAAAACAAGAAATAATTTACCATTAAATAATTGTTGTTAAAAGTTATCATAACCAGGTGAAGTGGATTTTGGGTTACTTGTTTTATGTTAATCTTTTCCTTTGTAAATAAATGGACGAAGCTTGTTAGGATGAAAACAGAAAGGAAAAAAAATGAGTGAACAATGGTTTTGAGTACATCCATGAACATGATATATAAGGAGGAAACATCAGGATACTGATGAAAGTGTTTCTTAAAGGGAAGGGGTTGTTTAGGTTGATACAAATGAAAGGATTAGTGATAAATGTAATCTTTATGAGACTGGTTCAGATGAGGGCAGTTTTGCATATCTGAAGCAAGAACTATAGGAAAAAAGTTTATGTCTAAACTTAACCGATTCAGGTGAATTCAACACGATGGAGTGAATAAATGATTAGATTCCTTAATATGTGGGATTAGCATGTCTTCTTATTCAGTTTGCTCCCTTTTTTTCTCCACTTAATTTCCAAAATGTATGACGTAGGTTGAGAATCTGTTATGTTATTTAATTTTTTTTTGAAATTATGGATCATGTGGTATATGACAATTGTGATGGTTGTGAATCATACATTTCCTTGACTTATATTTTCAATTTTAACTTTTTATTTTAACGAATACTGCATAGAAGGCCTTCCAGTCTTAAATAAAATGTTGGCTTGAAGTTAATCTCAACAAAATTTCTTTTTTAGGTTCGCAGAAGGCTTCCTGGTTTCTCCCCATCTAAGGTATTAGATTTTGGTGCCGGGACTGGTTCAGCTTTCTGGTAATATATTTTTGAACTTTGTTCTGGTGAATGGTTAACTTTGATAATATGAATGTTTATGATGTTATTGAACTTTTTTGTTGCCTTTCAAATCTTATGATGTAGGGCACTACAAGAAGTTTGGCCAAAATCTTTGGAGAAAGTTAATTTAATAGAACCATCGCAATCAATGCAGCGTGCAGGTCGGAGCCTTATACAAGGTAAATGGTGGTAAACTTCTTTAAAAGTGGTAGACTTATTGCTTTCAATTTGAGAATAAAGCTTATTAAGTTTTAGGAGGAGTCTGGAAGAGCAACAGCTCTACTTTAAATGTACATTTAAATTTTTTTTTTTCAAATCATGGAAAAGAACATAATTGCATTTTTAGCTTATTGTTTTTTGACTACCTAATTCCTTGTCATTCGACATAAATCTTAAACAAGCTAGAATACTATTATTGAATTTTTTGTAGATTAAGTGATTATTTTCTTATCTTTTTCATATTCGAATGCATTCTTGGATGAGTAATTAGATCATGTTATACTGGAAATATAATTGTCAGGTTGGGGGTGCATCACATGCTAGAAATGTTAAATGCACAATAGTGCACACACGGTCTTTGACTATTTTCAACTTTGAGAGTTGGTACTTTTGGCAAACTTCTTTATTCAGCACGTAAAAGTTTGAATATTTTATTAGACTTGATTAGAAGTTCAGTAGTCTTTATATTCAATGAACTTGAGATCAATAATTTCAAGATTGCAGAAACAAATCCTATTCTTCCAAACTTACTATAAAAGGGAAGAGAAAATTATGTACTTAAGGACAGTAAGAGTTATTTCATTGTATATATAAAGGCTATGTTTCAGATGCTGCTACTGTGGTATTTGTATTGTGTATGATCTCTCATGTGCACGGAAGGAAATAAACAGCTGTTTCATGGTATATATAAAATTTATGTCTTATATAGAATTTTGATTGATAGATTAGGATCCCTCTTGTTAAAAGTTATGGGGTTTTCACATATAACATTGAGTCATGTAACTGAGAGAGTGATTTAAGTGGGGGCTTGGGAAGCCATTTTTCAAGAATTAGGGATCTTTAACCAGTACCACCTAACAAGTGATAGAACTGCTGCCAGTTTGACCAGCTTTTCTTTTTGCTGAAAAGTTATCCCTTAAAACCTTCATAGCTCAATAATTGATGATGATTTCAACTTCAAGCAGTTGTTAGAGGAAGTAATGCTAATCTTACTAAAAGCATGCTGTATTTTCTCCTCTAAAGGTGAATATAATTGAAAAGGGAGATTTGAAAACGAAAAAGAAAAATTGTTAGGTAGGGATGACAAATGAACCTGTTCTCATGGATATTGTCTAAACTTGTTGTGATTTTGACAAGGAATCCTCGTATTGACTAAGTACGAGTATGAATATGGGTGATACTCGAGTTTTTTAATTAGGTATAGAGATGGGGATGAGTATGTATATATTCGTCCTGCTCCCATACCCATTCCAGTACTTGTCTCCGTCCTCATACTCGTTCTCATTTTAAATTACTAAAATACCTTTAGTTTATTAGGTAACCTAAAAAAACTTTATTAATTTTTCTTTAGTTCTTAGTTTCGTAACTTATTTCTAGAGGACACATTTGATTATTTTTACTCTTTTCTATAATTATTTGACCTTTATCCAAATGCTATTTGACACTCTCATTTGAGATTTATGCAATCATTATTTCTTTCTTGATTTTGACATTGGAAAAAAGAAAATGTGTATCCTTTGATATTGAGTCCTTGATAATATCATGTTTCCTTTGTTGTGATTTTTATTTTTTGTAAAAAATTATTTAATTAATATTTGGAATAGTAAGAAGGCAGGTATGGGTATACCCGAAACCTGATGAGGATGGAAATGGAGCAAAACCTTTATACCTGTTGAGTATAGGGACTGGGAAGGAGATAAAATTTTTACTTAGAGGATGAGGATGAGAAAGTGAAACTTGAACCTGCCACACTCCATTGCCATCCTATTGTAAGGGAGAGTTTTTCTATTTCTAGGAGAAAATTATTAGTTAAATTAGAAGACCTTAAAATTTGTGAAAGAAATAGTCTAAGTTGTCTTCCTATGTTGGGTTCATCATTATGAATGAAATTGATATACTTCATTCTTGTAATGGGTGCCTAAGTCATTCCAGTCAATGCTGAATCAGTCCTTACCATTAACTGTGTGTTCCAGGATTTCTCCCTTATAGAATCTATGCAAGTGTTGAATTATATGGTGAATTTTCTTCTTTAAGATTGATATTAGAAATCTTTCCCTTTCTGAACTTCCCGAGAAAAGGTAAACTGTTCAATAGTTGCTGACGTTGAATTTTTTTCTGCTTTTGGTTATATAGGTCTCAAGAATTTGCCACTTATTCATAGCTATGATAGCATTCAATCACTTTCTAAAAGTCTTGGTAAATCAGACAGAGGGCATGACCTTGTAATTGCTGTAAGTTTATTCTTTTGGATTTTTACATTTAATAGAAGCATGTCATCCACTTTTTAACTTATTTGTGCCATTAAGAGATGAAAATAAGCCAACTTTATTAATGGATCTGGAAAAGCATGAAATTATTTCAAGGATAAAATGTAGTGGACTTCAGTAATAAAATTAAATCTCGTTGGATTTGTTTAGGTGGTCTGCTTTACCTGAGGGCTAGTGTGCTAAAATAAAATTATTCTTGTAGAAAAGAATTGCATGTGTTATATATTGTGAATAAAAATCAATAATTGTCTTAAGTATCTTACCACATCATGTTTGCTGCCAAAAACTAAAACTAAAGAACATTGTATAATCCATCTATAACTTACCTACATTGAATATTATTAGTTTATGCATATCGTGTTATATGCTTGAAATTCTGATTGGCGTGCAGCTGTGTTAGATGGATTTGAAGATGTAATAGTTTACTTAACTAATTCATTGAACATAGAAGACAATCGGCTCTTCATGTATGCTTCATATCTTCAGATTTCAGCTGTTTTTCCTTTTCATTCAATTTTTACATTTTGGTTCAAAGAAATTAAATTGTTCAGCCCTTTAGTTTATTGCTTTATTGTACAACCCAATTTGCATTTCTTGTAATGTTGGAAGGGTAATGTTTTATTGAATTTTCTCTTCAAATACGTCGCATATAAAATATTTGTATATGTTTTTGTAAATTGATGCTAATTGCTAGCAATCTGTTTTATTGGCTGAAGTCTTATGTTCTTGGAGAGATTCCATCAATAAAGGATCGAATAACCATAGTTCGCCAACTTTGGGATCTAACAAGTGATCTTCTGGTATGGTTTCTTGATAATACTTTTATTGTTATGTGAAAGAGAGTCTATAAATAATGTTACTTATTAACTTGGTGTTGTTTTAGCATTTAAGTTAAGTAAAACAAAATAATTATAGCGGAATGATGGGAGACCCTTCAAATTCATAATATTTTTTTGTTTAATTCTTTTGAATCTTATATCTAATGTTATCTCCATTTGTGAATTTTAATTCTTGTAGGTCTTGGTTGAACCAGGAACACCTCATGGATCTAATATTATTGCTCAGATGAGATCTCACATATTATGGATGGAAGAAAGAGTAAATTTACTACTTTTGTGAAAAAAGTGAACCATAATAAATAATCTTACTATTCTGTATTTAGGCATCATAGTTGCCTTTTTTCTTCTATATTTTATTCTTACTAAGCATGAAATTTGCCGTTTTTGTAGAAATATCGTAAAGCATCTCATAAGAATAATGAAATTTCTAAAGATTTGATCACTCAGAAGTCTGGTGCGTTCGTGGTTGCACCTGTAAGTATATTACATTTTTACTCAACATCTTTTACAATTATTTTAGTTTTACAGCTCATTTTTCTTCAATTTCTGCCTGCCCCATTCTTATCCTTTTTTTTTTCTCTTTTCTGGTAAATCTTCTGCATGCAGTGTCCTCATGATGGAATTTGTCCGCTGGTAAAATCTGGAAAATATTGTCATTTTGTTCAACGCTTAGAGAGGACATCATCGCAACGTGCCTACAAGGTTTCTTCGTAATTCATGTTTTACTTTCTGTACTGGAAGTAATTATGCTTTTTCTTACATTCCTACTTGCACCTTTTCCTGTGATTTCAATAAGGATTAACATAAGCAATTTATTGCTGTTAAATTTCATCGTTACAGCGTTCAAAGGGTGATCCTTTACGTGGTTTTGAAGATGAGAAATTTTCCTATGTTGTTTTTAGACGTGGACCAAGGCCAAGGCAAGTGTTTTAATTAAATCTTTCATTCTTCAATTAAATCAATGTAGATACTAAATAGAATAGAAAAAAATAATTTAATTAGAATGTACTGACAATGTAAAACTTTTTAATACTATCATGAATCATCTGATCATGGATTGTCATGTGTGGTAGTAAGCTTGATAACTTTCGTAATAAATTACTTTAAAAGATTTAGGATAATTTCTAATTAGTTAATAGTATAAAAATCTTTATGTTAACAATATGTCAAATTTAAACTCTTGATAAAAAGATTGCTGATATCTTTCTTTCATGAAAATATAACAAGGCAATGGACATGATCTCTTGTTGACATGTATCTCTTAATATTCTCTACGTAATTTTTGTTTTGATTTCATTCTTTTGATATGGATATTTCTTATGGTCACAACGCAATTTCTACTACAGAAGGAACATTTTCTAATCCTTCCTACCCTGATTTTTGAATGGGATAAATCCATATCTTTGAGACATAAATGCTTTATCCTTTATAACTCTGTTCCTTTTCCCCATCCCTTACACCAGGGAACCTTGGCCCCTTGACGGTGTGGAATTTGAGACTCTGAAGGAGCAGCATGCAAAAAGAAAACCAGAGGATCTTGAAATTGACTATGGTACAAGTCTGCCTTTATGCTAACTTTTTGCTAGAATACTTTGAAACAAAACATATGGTATGATTTGTCAGTAGTGAACAAGCTTCCTTTCCATGGGGTATACAGAAAAGGGTTTTGGAGATTGTGAACTAATGTATTTTGATTATTATTTATTTGTCACTTTTTCAGAGGACTGGTTGAAGTTGCAACAAGCTGATGATACTCTTCATGAAGTAGCTGATGCAGCAGATGATTTGGAAACTGGTGACACTTCTTGTGAAGCAGTTAAGGCTGTACGTTATGATTCTGATGCTGTGGAAACTGATGGTGATGATGATAGTGACAATGACTACGAAAGGAGAGAAGAGAGAGACAGTGCTGATTTTGGAGGTGGCTGGGGCAGGATTATCTTCATGCCTGTCAGAAGGGGTAGACAGGTGACAATGAATGTGTGCAGATCCACCAAAAAGGATGCTTCAGAGGGTTCATATGATCGTATTGTCGTCACAAAGAGCACGAACCCTACCTTGCATCATCAGGCCAAAAGATCTATCTGGGGTGACCTGTGGCCCTTTTGAAGCAAAATAATGTTTGATGTTAATTTATTTTGTCATTTCATGTTCCTGACTCATTTACCAATTACCAATATGTAAGGGTTATGCCTTTAAATTTCACAGAAAACAATAACAAGTTCACATTATAGATGGAGTTTTGCATGTAGCTTTTAGCACCAGAAGTCAATTAAAGAGTGAAAGTCATACCCACTTGTTTGACAATTTTTTTTTTCTTTTTTTTACATTTGATTGAATATTAAAGAGGTCTAAACTGTGTGAATTGTATTATGATTTTCTTAAGTGAGTTTACGAGCAGTTTAGTAATTTATACAATAATTAAAGCTCCTCTATTGTTACTTCATGCAAAAAGTCTGACTTTATTTTACTGAAGAAGGTCCAAGATGGAACAGAGGTGTCAAATGGATTTTGCTGATTATCTTATTGACACTAAATTATGTTGAGTAAATGTTCTATTGAAAGCTTTGTTAAATGATCTAAAAGAACACCAGAAAACCGTCTAGTAAAAATCATCTAATAGTGTTAAATGATAATATCTTCTAATTGAAAGTAACAGAACACCTCCTAAAGACTAGGGCTGGGCAAAATAAACCAAACTGCACTGCACTACCAAAAACTGCACTGAACTAAAAAACTGTTCGCATGAACTGCACTGAACTGGAAAATAATTCAGATGAACTGAACTGAACTGTTATTCTT
>Ga0214545_1009626_pt1 | contig 14587 bp, 4 predicted proteins | sample CNSS4metaG_FD_160064 | JGI IMG/M metagenome (GOLD analysis project Ga0214545, IMG submission 160064) | Root nodule microbial communities from cowpea collected in UCLA plant growth center, Los Angeles, California, USA - CNSS4 | ecosystem: Host-associated > Plants > Roots > Nodule | place: USA... | reverse complement strand
AACCCAACCCCACCCCCCCCCCCCCCCCTCTTGGCTAAACTCACAATTTCAAAACCAACACCAACAGCATCATAAATCCCTCCCATGAAATTGACCTTGTCATCATGGTCAAATGGTGGAGATAGATAACTGTTAGTCATCCAATAATTACTTTGGTATCACCTACTTTTGTGGCTCACCAATGTACTTCTTCTTTAATATTGACATGTAAAATATGGGTTGAATACGGGTTGTTTCAGGAAGATGTAAGTTGCATGCCACCAGTCTAATTTGCTTAGTTGTCTTGAACTGGCCATGGTCTATTCAATAAACTTCTGTTTATTAATGCTATTGAGCTTTTTTTATATGGTTGGAGCAACAAAAACATATCCCCCCTTTGGTTGTTGTCTCGCACTTGTATCATCACTTGCTAAAGGTTCGTACTGCAGAATTTTGGGGGGAATCACAACCAAATACTATGTGATAGAGTGTCATTGTTAGGTCTATAGAGGAGGGGGGTCATCGGGGAGATACAAACACCAATGAGACCTGAGCCTAACCACATAAGGCATTGACACCACTCTCAACCCAAAACTTTAAGACAATGGGTTTATGGGTCTTTATTCTTATATAGTGCTCTACTTTCTCATTTCTAGCCAATGTGGGACTAAATCAAGCACCATAATACTAACAATTCTCCTACTTGGGGTTTGATTTACATTACCATTTAGTGTAGTGCCTTCATCATCAATTTTCTCGAAGGTCAGTTGAGGCAATGCAAAGCCTCAACTTAGTTGTTGTGACGGTCTTGGTCAATATATCAGCTGGATTCTCTGCACCTGGAATCTTCAACAAAACAAATCTCCATCATTTATCAAGTTTATGATAAAATGATACTTCAATTCAATATGTTTGCATCTGGGGTGAAGAATTGGATTTTTAGCAAGACAAATGGCACTTTGACTGTCACTGAACAATGGAGATTGATCTTGCCCTTTTCCTAATTCTTTTAGAAAATTCTTCAACCATATCATCTCTTTTGCTGCTTCTGAGATAGCTACATACTCAACTTCAGTGGTTGAGAGAGAAACTCTTCCTTGAAGTTTGGACTTCCAACTGATAGTTGTACCACCCAACATAAAAATGTAGTTATCTCAGAAGAAGCAAAAGAGATAATATTGTTGAAGAATCTTCTAAAAGAATTAGGAAAAGGGCAAGATGAATCTCCAGTGTTCAGTGACAGTCAAAATGCCATTTGTCTTGCTAAAAATCCAATTCTTCACTCCAGATGCAAACACATTGAATTGAAGTATCATTTTATCAGAAACTTGATAAATGATGGAGACTTGTTTTTGTTGAAGATTCCAGGTGCAGAGAATCCAGCTGATATGTTGACCAAGACTGTCACAACAACTAAATTGAGGCTTTGCATTGCCTCAACTGACCTTCGAGAAAATTGATGATGAAGGCAATGCACTAGGTGGTAATGTAAATCAAACCCCAAGTGGAAGAATTGTTAGTATTATGGTGTTTGATTTAGTCTCACATCGCTTAGAATTGTGAGATGTGGTTTTCTATTTTACTATATAAGAGACCCTGTGTAAAACTTTGAGATACACCAGAAATAAAAAAATACTTCCTAGTGTAGTCGTGGACATACACGTTGTCTGTCGAACCACGTTAAATTCTCTATGTCTATTTTTCCCTTCTTTATTCTTTCCTTTATTGCCTTGTTCCTAACAGTCATGCCTATGGCTGAATGAAAGGTAGTATGTATTACACCAATAAGCAGCCCATGCGAGTAATTTTCACCAAGATTTAGGATTATGCTGAGTAAAACAACGTAGATACATTTCCAAGCATCCGTTTAGGACTTCAGATTGGCCATGAATTTGTGTGTGGTAGGAGGACCTCCTGGCCAATGTTTTTTTCTTGATTCTTTAATAGGTTTTTGCCAAAATTTTCTGGTGAACATCTTGTCCCTATTCGAGATAATAGAATGTAGTTTTCAATTTAATGGTTGTAGCGTATTGGGAGGCCCTTGATGAAGCATACAAGATCCCCTTAGAATAGGTGTTAGAGAACTTATAATTCAGAAGAGCTCGTAGAAGAAGGATATAAAATAAGAATTTCATTAAGCATTCCCTACTTTATGTTCGCCCTCGCGCATAATAACCACGTAACCCATCTTCCATTTGGGCTCCAACCATGTCCTTGTGAATCAAATTATAGTATATGAATAGATGCAAAACTCAAGTTCCATACAAACTGTGATGTACACAGACACCAAAGTACATGGCCAGGGGGCTAGTGGGACTACACGGCCAAGGTACCCCTTAACATACACGGCCTAGACGAGTACATGTGGGCCTTGTAGGACGACATGTGCTAGGATCATGCCAATACACCAAGTCGGTATAATCACCACCCAAAAGGGGCAAATCCAAGGTTAATTAACTCAACCCAAGCTCAACCAGGTAAGACCCATGAACCCTAGTATAAAAGACACACTTTCAGAGTGTCTAAAGTCAAGTAAGTGAAGCCATAAAGTTGTGCAAGAGACTTTATATGATATACTTCGTGGAGGAGACTTTACATGGTATACTTCGTGGACGATACTTTACATGTAATTTCGGGAAGTACTCAAAATCTACTTCTAAGATAGTAAGAGAGTCTAGTTTAACAAAAGTTGTTGAGCTTATCACGTCCTATCGGAACACCACCAAATATTCTACGAGACCATCTTCAGTAAGAGAAATAATGAGTTAACAATTTTTTTTTTTAAATTTACTGAAAACTGTTCTACGCTGACTACATGGGTCAGTACATTTCAAATAATCAAATCAAATGCATCTTTTTCCTAAGTAACGTACGAATCAAACTCGATATTTCAGTTCATTTTAAGAGAATAGTAAATAATTCAACATTGCAGGCACAAATATAACTGAAGTTATATTGGAATCAGCAGCAAATGGTAGGTTCCTAGAAAGGAAAACAATACCTCTTCTTTGGGAAAAGAGAGGAGGTCCACCCATTCGTTGCACGAAGAACTCGTACTGGTTTTGAATTGCGTCTTCTTTCTTAGAGTTAGCGAATATTGAACGAAACCACTCTTCCTCTTCAGCGTATACCCTGTTCCAAGTCAAAACCCGACAAAAAATACATCATTCAAGATTTGAATAAAACTCAGTTTGTTAAAAAGTGATCTTCCCCATACTGACAAATAAATCTAGAATGAGACATTAATAAATAATCCAAAAGTTATGGAACTCGACTACTAACAAATTTCTTTTAAGATATACTCTAATCCCTAACTTCTAATACTAAAATACTAAGTATACTCTAAACCCAATTCAATCTTCCGATACTAATTTGTAAAATTTTGTAAAATGAGATTTGCATATTCAAATATATTCTCATTCTCTGATACTTTCAACATGGTTAATGGAAGAAAAAGAAGTACCTGTCGTAGAAATTGGTGGAGAGGTTAATGAATGTTTGAAGGCCGAGCTTGTGAAAGAGGTTGGTATTGTCGATGGCAAAAGCGTCGTCTGTGGCAACCCCACTCCATTCGGAAGCCTTTTGCTGCAGACTCTGCATTTTTTTCGATTCAACAACAGTTATTCCCGGAAAGCTGCAGTGATGTGGATCCGTGAAAAACACGCAGTGGCAATGCTGAGATATTTATACTGAAATAGCGGGGAACTATTTATCGGAGAAAACGTTTTTAGATTTTTTTTTTCAATACTTAATATTTGGTTCGTGAAAAATTATCAAAATATTTAATATTTGTTTGTTAGTTGTTAATAAACGTTTTAGGTTCTTGTTTTCAGTTTTTAATCAAGTTACAATGATCACAGTTTCAAAAACTTATTAGGATAAATAAGGATTTCGGTTTTAGTATTGTTATAACTTTTTCAATTTCATAAAAGATTTTGAATTTTTTCAATTTAATTCATTTTTAAAAAATTAGATCACTATAATCATGACTAATTTCATTTCTTAAACATTAAATCAATATACCATTTTCATTATTGATAACTAGCGCAAACTTATCGCGTTTGTGTGTACGCATTTTCTGAATATGTATGATATTATATTAATAATTTATGATATGGTAATGTTATTAAGTTAATAAATAAAATAAAATTATATTTATCTAAAATAAAGTGCAATGTATGGAGAAAATATGAGAAAATAACTGTTGATGAATAGGAAAAAAAAGAAAATCAATAAATAAATAGTTTTATAAAAATTTGTAAAAGTAACAATTAATTTTTAAAAATTTCACAAATAATTACATCATAAAGGATAAAGTTGGAATCATGATATGTGGACACAAAAGAGAGAATCTTCTTTATATATAATTATAGACAAAAGAGAGAATCTTCTTTATATATAATTATAGATAATGACATAAATATGAACAATAAATTATCATAATTAAATAGTTAACTTGACAAATTAATATTAACATTAATAATAAATATTCCTTAACATTGGTGTTATATTGTTACTATTATTTGAGTGAAAAAAAATTGTATTATCTTAAATGGGACTAAATTGAGGATTTTATTTTTATTTTATTATGTTATTAACAAATGATTTTATTAACAAGTTTGATACATTAAAAAACATAATATAATAAAAAAATTATACTACTAATGTTGAATTAATGATGAAAAATTAAGATATAATTTATAAAATAAAGTATATATATGAGAAGGCTAATGATAAAAAGAAATACAAGTAAAATGGAAATTTAAATTAGTTTTTGCATCCTATAAATTCCTCCAAAGCTACTCCAGAATGGTTTTACCTTCTAAATTGAGTAATCTAGAAATCATTACTAATTCCCAAATGTAAAATTACATTTTTAAGGTTCAAAAAATGAATGTAGCATCTCGTTTAATCAATAGATCCTAATTAAAGGAAGCGTTACACAGAATAATATAGTAGCGTAGTCTTGGAGTTTAAACATTACTTCATATAGTTGTTCAAAAGAAAACAGGAGAGAAACTGGGCACACCACGATGCCTAAAACAAAGCATAATTGAGTATGACAGTATTCTAAAATACAACCCAATGGCCAAACAATACATGGACCATAGCCCTAACAGAAAAGCCCAAAAAGTAGAAAGCTAGCCCAGATGGCTATGCAGCGGAGCCACCATCGCCTTGTTGACCACGAGTATTTCTCACATATGCTCACATAAACAAGTTGATGATCATTGCAAAAAGAGAAAACCACATAGTAGAACATACACAAACAAAAGGGTAAGTTATAGTAGAAAATAGTTTAACACACAATTATATGCTATTTCACAGTCCACGAAATATATGTTACCCAACATGTTATGACTTTTCAAGCAATACACTAAGACTCAGACTCGACTCATCCGGATACATATAATTTAGTCGGATTCAGCAGATGCTTGCACTTGTGGTGGATTTCCCTACTCTACCGAGCTGTCACCCCCGAGCTAAGTGTTACGATGTCTCAACCCCCACACACAAGGTTAGTCCTTAATGGCTTTCAGGCCTCCTACTACTCTCACCACAGGAGTCAGTCTGCTCTATGTGAGACTAATTGGCTCTTTAGAGTGTCAAGATGCAACCTTACCTTGAATCCTTACCAAATTTTATAGATGGGGTACCACCATGAACTCCCACTAACATGGGCCATGAAATTACGTCCCAACCAACTGAGGCACCACCATAAAGTCTCACCTAGAGACCCATGGAATTACGTCCTAACCACATACCAAACATATTCCACTAACTAAGTAATACTTATCATGCATATAAATCTCATGCCAACCTTTATAACCAACCTCTTTCATATTCCAGGTTAAATCCATATCAACTCATCTTTCTCAATCCATGAATATAGAATTGTATCTCATACCAATACCATGCCACTTTAATTACCAACCATCTCATTTGTTTTACATGCCAAGATCACACAAACACATCAATCTAATTCATAACCACATATATTCCATGCATCTCACAAGCCTCATACTTTAAATAAAGTAAACCAATCAATCAAACAATTCATAACAACCGAGTGAAGAAAACAGCGTGGCCTGCAACGAATCTCGCTCAAGCCAAAAGCCCTCGCTCAAGCGAAAGGAGTCCCCTCGCTCAAGCTGTAGACTCTCGCTTAGGCGAGATCGCGATAGAGGCCCTGGGAGGTTTTTCGCACACTCGCTTAGGCAAGCCCCCCTCGCCTGAGCAAGACCACCCATCGCCCAAAGGTGAGGTTCATTGCCTGGGCTAAGACTGCGGCAGCACACCAAGGTTCCCACTCGTTCTCGCTTGGGCGAGCGTCTCTCGCTTGAGCGAGATAGTACCTCGCTCAAAACAATAGCTCTCCGCCTGAGCGAGAGTTTGAGTGTAATCCTGGCCTGCTTCTGCAAGTCTCGCCTGGGCGAGTCAGTCTCGTTTGGGCGAGAGCAACAGGTCTCGCCACTGTTCTCCCTGCAACAGCTACAATTTCGCACCTAAACAACAATACAAGCATTTCACAGTTCAACCACCACCCACCAGTTATACATCATGAAATAGTGACAAGGAAAGCCCAAAGATCGAAGTAAATAAACAAGCCCTAGCTTCCCTTACCTGGAAATAGCTAGAAGAGACTTCAACTCTAAATAGTGGAGTGCAGCAACTCCAAGAACGAACTAAGGAGCTGAAAGAGATAACAATTTAGAAACGAGAAATGATGTTACTATGAAACCCTAACAGGAATTACGGAGAGTGATCAACGGAAACAAGTATGGGCCATGAAGATACTTACATGGAGTAGAGAACGAGATTAAGTTACGTGACCAAGATTGGGGTTAACCCTAGCAGAGCCTCTGAAAAGAAAGGAGAGCGTAAGAGAAGGGGCTGTTTGCAAATGAGAGCTGAATGAGGGCTCTTGGCTGCTTTAGGGGCCTTGGCACCTTATGGGCCAACCCTTAAGCCCAACAAATTTGGGGCAACCTTTAAACATAAGGCATAAATAAAGTGGGCCTTGCAATTACAACAGAGACTCAATCACATCTAAATATGAAACATGAAACAAAAAATGCTTAATATATATCACTTGTTGATCAATGATGTAACCCAACAAATTCAGTTCTAGTCCTCAGGAGCTAGGACTATAAATTGTATTGCACCTAGGCAGACTAATAAAACCACACGGCCAAGTTCGCCTACACATAACCCCGCAAATGAAATTATCAAGTGAGTAACCGGACAAGCAAAAGCACACAACGGCTTAGGTCGCCTACTTTAGAAAACAAGACGACATTTGCTGACCACTCCAAACTTAGAATATTACAAACAAGGCCCCTGGTACCGACAAAGATTAACTAAGGGCCTGGGCCAGGCCCAAGCCCATCTAGGACCCAAGCAATGGCCCAGCCCACAAGAGGGGCAAACATAATTAATAACTCTATAAATACACGTGGACCCTAGTAATTAAAGGTACGCTTTCATTAATCCCTTAATCAAGAGATTTGACTTTCTGAGAATCTTTTCGCTGACTTGATCACCAGAGCCCTCTCCATAGGTAACCCCTCAAGGGTCCAAACCGTGTACATCGACAGATGGCATATGCAAGCCGAAGAGGAGCCAACTCGAGAGATTGAGGATTGAGGTAAGGTGATATTTGTGTCCTTAACATCTCTTATTTGTTTCTATAGGAACATAAACCATTCAATGGATGCTGAAAAAAGTAAAGACATAATTGATTCCATCTTATCTTAATCTTTGTGTTGTTATAGCAATGATAAGAGAGGCTAAGACTGAAGTTGCAATATGCAGAGATCTACTGAAGACAATAACACTCTTCTCCTCTTTCCCTCTTCTTGTTAGATATGTATAAATCATGAGAAGGAAAAATATACGCAAGAGATGTTTGATGAAAAGTAATTTAAAGAGAGCTTTCATACTTTTCATATTGATTTATTAGAAATTTATTCAATATATAGAGTACAATATCTCATGATATAAAGGGAAAAGTAAAACCTAATATATCATCATAATACAAAATATTTGATATGAATAAGAGAGAATAAAATATATTATATCTTCATCAATAGAATTAAAACCAGGAGATATATGATATCTCTAACCCTTCTGGATATAATCTTATTTGTAGTTCTGGATATATGATGATTGGGTAGACAGTATGGTCATAACATCACCCAAAGCTTTAATTTATTAATTCATCATATTTTTCCATTCCATCATCAAATATCTCAATTTCAACCTCATCACAAGCTTTAATCCAACAATCTCTGAACAAAGATGTTGGTGTTGTTCTAGTTATACTTCCACCAATAGCAACTTCGGTCAAAAGGACAGTCTCCACATTTCCACCTAAACATTTTGTTTAATTTACCACTTATGAACCAAAGCCTACAATTCAAGACAAAATAAAGGAATTAAACTAAACTAACTTGATATTCAATGCCCTAGTTTAATCAATCAACTTTCTCACAACAGCCTTTCATTTTCTTTTGAACCCACTTCATCAAATTCTATTTAACATGATATTTTAATTAAAATAAATATCAAATTAACAATTTTACCTAAGAGAAAGCAAAACCCATATGGTCTTTGTCACTTGTCATTGCAACAACAAAAACCAATCAAGCCTTGGGAAATGTTGTCTTTATTGTATTCATCAAAGCTTTGGCAAATTCTTTGGTATGAGCTACAACATATATCAACACAACTATCACAACTTTCTTATCAAGTATCCATATTTAACTACTTTTTCTTTCTCAAAATTTCAAAGGACTTCTAGAAAATTTCCTCCCCAATTGATATCATGGTAATGAAAGAAGTCAGACCACTCAACTTCCATCAAGTAACATTGTTGCTCCAGTAAATCCTAATACTTCAATTTTTTACCCAAGTAGCATAGTTTCTACAAAATTTACACAGATAACATACTTTGCCTTTTGTTTACCAATTTAGCACTTTTTTTCTAAGTCAGGATTCGTTCTCTGGGGAGCCGAATTTTGACCTACGTTTGTGGTTTATGTGGCTTGAAAACCAGTCAGAATTCAGTTTTCGGGGAACCGAATTCTAAGTTAGTATTTTTTTTATTCATTTTTTAAAATTATTTAAAATTAGAAGGAGAAATAATGAAAATGTTGGTTTTTTAATTTGTTTCTTTTAATTAAAAGGGAAGGAAAAAATATTTTAAAATCTAGTAATTGATGCAATTTTTGAAATAATTAAGTAGTTTAAAAATTGTATGGAATGTATAGATTGTTAAAAATTATATTTTTAAAATAAAGGAATAAATAATTAATTGAAAATTTATTGTTGAAGGAAACAAAATTTTAATTGTAAAATCATATTGTAAAATTAATTGATTTTATTATTAAAATTTGATGAGTTTTACTTAAAATTTGATTTTAAAATTTGTTGTGTGAATTTTTAAATAATTAAATTGTTGTTAAATAATTATTTTAAGTTTGATTAATTATACAATACGATATGAGAATAAAAATTAATAATTGAAAAATATATAAGTGAATATTTTAAAGTAATTTATATTTTTTGCAATATATTTTTGAATTACAGAATATGTAGTAATGAAATATAAAGGTATAAGTGAATAGGAAATATATTTATTAAATGAAAGTCATTACATGTAACCTAGTTAACATAATTAAAAATAAAATGAAATTGACTAGAACCAAAATGGATGTTTAAATCTTGTATCTCCTCTTGGATATGCATTTAATCAAGGATTTAGATGTTCCCTTATTTCATAGTTGGTTGGTGGACGTGTATATTTTGTTTGGATGAGCAATTCAATGTATTACCAAGTGTCGGGACGATACACAGATGAGTCCATATGGATTATCTGTGATGTCTGCCTGTTTTGAAAATCCTCCATAATATAACATTGCTAGTGAATGTGAGATAGGGTTTGGGTTTGTGGAAGATGATGAGGGAGTTGGGTGTAGAAGACTAAGTATTTCCTCAAGCAACCTTGTGAAGGTGGCAAACAATTCAATTATTATGTTAATGGTTAATGGGTAAATGAGACTTACAATTAATCATTTATGCAACGTCATCATCTATTGACATTTGAAGAGCATCATTTTCGTTGGTTGGGTTGCATGACCTAGTTTAATAACCTGAAGCTTCGAACCAATTTTTTGTTCCTTCAAAACCCAAATACTTCCATTCATAGATGTTTATTTGAAATTTCCTTTCTGACCATTTCCATTTCCATGATCACTATCACAATCATTAAAATATAAATCAAATATTGTTGCATTCACTTATGAGAATGTAGCATAACCAATTGGGTAGATCGAATGATTTTTTCGTTAAAAACTCAATTATATTGTTCATCCACAAGAGGGCATGAAATTAATTCAAAATATTTGTAAAATCCCTTTCTACAATATTGTAGTTGTGGGATCAATTTAGTTGCTCATGTGCTTTATTTATTTCTTTAATGGCATCACCAAACCCATTGCATCCAAATGTATTTTAACATTCAATATCCAATATAAGTAATTCTTCCTCGCAGTATCAAGGGTCACAAATTCAAATTTTGCAACGTTTGACATGTTTAGAACTAGCATATAAAATAATAATAATAATCACCATCATAATAAAAATAATAATAATAATACAGAGATGAAAATTGATAAAGTCAAACAATTCTCATGACAAAAATAAGAATATGAGCTAAAATTGTAAATAAAGAAAGGATTAGAAAGAATTTGGATTAAGACACACAAAGCATCATTAGAGAGAAAAAATTGTAAGACCTTGGAAATTTAATTAATTAAATAGATAATTAGTTAATAAATATGGGTAGTGGGAGCCTTTTCGGCAATTAATGCTAACTTTTATGATGTGGAATAGTAATAACTCAAGTGGTTGAGAGTACTTGGGTATGTTAGGAAGACTTGGGTTTGAGTTTGTGTATGCCGTTTGTGTATTATTTTAATTTTTTATTATTTTAATAATAATATGCTTGACCATGATGAGTGATAATATAATCCTAGATTTTATAGAAATTATCATGAAACATGAATTTGTTGAATGGTTGTGCATTGGCTTGTTAATTGTTTGTTGTGTGTTCAAACCTTGCAAAACACAAATTAAGCTTCCTTTTTGCCAAAATTATTTTTGGCATGGATGAGAAGGGTCAGAAACCCTAGCCGTTAATGCAATTTGATGGCCATTAGAAGGGCTGAATTAATCAGTTGTTAATGCAATTTGATGGCCATTAACGAGTCTCTTAATTGGTTTTGATGTAATTGATATGAATTGTATGATATGTTGAGTAATGGTTATGTTTTAGTTATGCAATTTCATGATTTCTGTTTGAGTTTATGAAATTTTTCCAGAAATCGCTTGGCAGTGTTGAAGACCTGCCAAATGACACCTGCATTTTAACTATTTTCTAGATTTTTCTATAGAAACAGACTAGCGGCACGAATGGCTCGCTAGGCGACTCAACCTGCACAACCGAATTTTTTGGGTTTTATATGAACGACCTGCGATGATGAATACCCACCAGGCGACGTAGGCCAAATTTGACTTGATCGACGGAAAAAGTGCTTTAATCATGAATTGATTAAAGGGAATGGATTAACTGTGAAATTGTGATTTGATACGAGGAAATGGGATGATTATGGTATGTACTTGTATTAGAATTTGTATAATTAGGGGTTTTTGGGATTCAAGGATCAATTGCAGTTTGAATTGGACTGAAAGTTGTTTGTTTTATGTTAAATTGAAAAATGGGTACAATTGATAGTGTTTTGGCTTGATGAATTGGTGAAATGTAGGATGGGGAATCTGGGTTCTCATAAGTGCAGGAAGAAATTCTGGGTTTCCTAGAATTTGGATGCGCCGCCTGTCGGTGGGCTATGTTCCACCACGCTAGTGTAGAGAAATGGACTCTATTGTTAGTTTTGAAAAGTTTGAAATGCCAAGAAGGGGGGGGGGTTGATTTGGCTAGTTAAAAATTTAGGCTATCTTTGAAAGCTAAAAACCACCTTTATTTGAATCAATTAGACCACTAAGTTAGGATGCAAACAGTACTGAACTGTATACTTTCAATCGGTCAAAAACATAGTTAATCAATTGATTTTACTAAACATATTTTGTTCTGGTATAATCAACCGATTGAAACAGAAAAAAAGTCGACTAAAATACTGGGAAAAAGGTAAGAATGCAGATTTCACGTTTTAAACCAGGAACAATGCACAAGAATGATCACGACAGGTTCTAAATTATTATGCAAACATGCTCAATGCTACAGATGCCATGAAAACATGCAAGAACATGAAAAAGATGATTAAAACACAAGTTCTTTAAACTTTAAAATGAATATGCAAGAGAGAAAGGTTGGAGAAGAGAGGAGACCACAAGATTTTTATACCGGTTCACTCAAACCTAAGCTACATCCAGTTTGTCAAGGCAACCTGAGCTTGACTTTGCACTATTTCAAAAGATTTACAAAGTATCCACCCTTACACTTTCAAAATATGCAAAAACCACATAAAATACTCTTGAATCACACAAGAGTCACACCAGCACAGCAAGAACCCTCTTGCAGACCTGGAAAACCACGAGGCACACACACAAAGCTTGAGAAAGATCAAACCTGAGTGGTAGCACAACCCAGCCTACCACAAACCACTTTCTCCAAGCTTCAAACCAAGCCAAAAGCTCCAAGAATTGATTCAAGATCAATCTTCATCTGCTGCAAACTGTATGATCATGAAGGAGAGAGTTTCCACAGGTTTCTAGAACAAATTCGCGCTAAAAAATAATCAATTGACCTCTCTTTCGAAAATCACAACTTTTGTAGTCAAACTGTTACGAAATTCAACAGGTTGATTTCCAAATCAATCGGTTGATTTCACTTTACTTAAGTGAAATCAGTCGATCAAAAAATAAATCAACTGATTGAATTTGTTGCAGTTTAAGACTACTGCAGCCAACCTTTTAAACTGTTGAAAAACCATTTAACAACCCAAAAGACACATTTTAACCTATTGAAAAACCATTCAACAGATTAAAAATGTAACAAAGACCAAATACATCTAATTAATGCTACAAGGTCTACAATATGAATTATAAACTTCAAATACACTTTCTTAATGATGTAACCATGTGGAGAGCACACATTCCAGCCTTGATCAACATGGATATCATCAAATCTCCTTTCCTTCATCAATTTAGGCTTCATTCCAATGGTAATGGCTTCAAGATAGTTCAAAAGAGCTTCATTAAATCGTCATCAAATCTTCAAGAAGCAAACCACCTTGGCTTCTCATGTCAACATTCTCCCCTTGATTTGATGAAGCCAACCTCTATCTTCTTCAATCTATTTATCTTCTTCTAACTTCCATTGCAAATTGCTTCCATTGGTTGGATACCATTAAGTTGATGAAGTGAAATGTAAGCTTGAAACTTGTGAACCTGAAAAGCATTTACAATAGCAATTCACACAAGCTAGCAAGCAAACAAATATGCACATACTCCCCCTATCATTAATATGGGTTCAAATTCAGATTTGATTTTAATTCCAATTTTAATGCTTCTATTTTATTCCAATTTGATCAATTTGCTTTTATCAATTTTTCTCCCCTTTTGGATTCATCAAAAAGGACAAATGCATAAAGAGCACAAACATTGCATATCATTTCATTGATACCGAAACATAATACAACCAATAGAAACTGAAAATAGAGAATAAAACCATAAAGCTGATACAATTAGCCGACTGAAAATAAAAACAACCAACTGAAACTGACAGAGCACAAACTGAAAAAGCACAAACACATGGAAGCAATGGATGATCCTAAACAACCAAGACACTCAGTCATCCTGAGGATCATTTCTGGTTTGGAATGATTTCAGCATGTCATGGATATCATGGATTTGGCCATCCAATGCATTGAATCTCTCTTGCAATAGTTGTGATATGCATGTTGGGACACATTGAGCTCATACAACTGGTTCAGCACCAACCTCTCAAAATGTGAGTACACAAGGCCTCTATCCTCTAGAGGGTTGTAGGGAATTAAGTACACGGGTCCAGTAGTTGGTTCTTCCTCTTGATTTGCATCACTTGGGCCAACTTCATGATCATGTGCACCATCAACTACAACACCAAAAGTTGTCCATGCATTTCCCACCTTGAGAAAGCCTATTTTGTGCAAATTTTGGTTGGAGGTATGGTTCAGCAGTCCAGTTGACTCTTCTAGCTCATCCTCTACATCAATTCCAAAGTATTATATTAAGCACACAAAGACATGTTATCTAACAACATTTAGGAGTAAGAAGAGTAACAAAAATAGTAGCCAAAACTACCCAACATAACCTGAAAAATGTTGATTCGCGGTGATCTCGGCAGCTCTGACCTTTGCTCATTATTTCAATCATAACTCTCTCCACAGAACTCCAAATGCATTGGTTCTTTTTTTTTAAAAAAACTAGACTAACAGAGCTTTCTTTGGACATCAAGAACGTAATTTTTGGACCACTGAGCAGGTGCAGTTTAATCTTTTAAAATCGTGAACAGTTTCTGCCAGCATTGTTTTTATGTGGACCATTC
>Ga0214545_1009621_pt1 | contig 14593 bp, 6 predicted proteins | sample CNSS4metaG_FD_160064 | JGI IMG/M metagenome (GOLD analysis project Ga0214545, IMG submission 160064) | Root nodule microbial communities from cowpea collected in UCLA plant growth center, Los Angeles, California, USA - CNSS4 | ecosystem: Host-associated > Plants > Roots > Nodule | place: USA... | reverse complement strand
AAAAAAAAAAACTTTACTAAAATCAATTAAGAGATCATCTTAACTTACATGGTAAGAAAAAAACCATTTCAATAATGTCAAGTGAAAAATAATTTCTATTAATATCTAATTAAAAATCCTTCTTCTAAATTGTCCAAAAAATAGTTTTGATAATACTGAGAAAAAAAAATTGTTGGCATTAACTGAAAAATTACCTTATTAATATTGGTCATTTTTTTTGTTAATATCAATCAAAAAATAATCTAAACTTGTGTTAGTAAAAAGTAACTTTGTTTGACATTTTAAAACTAAAATAACTTGGATAATGTTGACTAAATATCTTGATTCCAGTAAAACTGAGGATATTCTGATTCAAAATTATTGACTGACTAATAACCAAAACCAAGTCAAAAAAGAAAATATGAAAAAAAAAATAGATAAACTTTAAATAAAATATTGCCTTTTTAAAACTTCAAAATTCTCCAATTCTAAATATTGAAATTATTTTCTTAAATTTTAAAAATGTTGTCCAAATAACATATTTTATATTTTTTTAAGATAAAATATTATCTTAAAAACATGTGAATTAAACACATTCCAGGAGCTATTAGATTATTGGATAAGTGATGAATGCTTTCAAATAATGTTTGTGTGAATGATTCACCAAATTTCAATCTTTACTATTATATAATTAATGATTATATTCCTAAACAACAAATTTCTGTGTCAAACAAAACGAAATGACATATTTTAATTACCAATTATTGTTTTAATGCTTTCACTAACCTTGGATAATCATGGCAGTTGATAATTTCTGTTCTAAATCTCAAATGTATTATCTCTTTATGTTTTCATTATCAACTTTATCAAACTAATGTTGACATTAACGTTGACAAATCTTTTTGTCTATAGATTCTTATTAATGTTCTGATTTTTTGTTTGAGTGTCCAAAAATAGTTTTTCAATGAACTTTCAATTGATTTATTTTTAAGTTTCAAAATGTGGTCATATGATATTTTGAATAAGTATGAAATGTGACAATTATGTTTATTTTAGTTTAATTTTCAAATTGTTAAAATTAAAATTATAGAAAACATTAACGATGAAGCTTCTTAGTTATTAACAATTAAAATTTTATTTCTACAACTACCAATTTTAAAAATGCCTACACGTCTACACTAATAAAAATATAAAATCAAACAAATTCTTAAATACTTTATTTTTCAACCATTGACTTTCAATTTTTCATTTATATTCAAATCTTCTGCATTCAAAGCTGTTTAATTGTATTGTATTCATTTGCTTTTCTCACTATATAATTTCTTGATCCATTTAAATTCATTCATGCACTGTTCTTAACGTTTCATTAACTTCCTACTCATTCATTCATTATTTTCATTTAAATTTTCATTTAAATTCATGCATGCAGTTTCCGGTAGTAATTTATTTCTTAGTCACAATTCGTTTTCATTTAAATTCATTTATGTTTTTGCTCATCTCAATTTTGTTCCCATCAATATTTAATTTTGAAAAAATCTGATTAAAACAGGATATTATGTTTTTTCTCATTTCAATTTTGTTCCCATCAATATTTAATATTGAAAAAATCTCACAACAACAGATAAATGTCTTCCAAAACAAATGTTTCTTTCCTTCGATACAAATTATCGAATATTAATATTAAACATTCTCAAGTATTGTTCGTTTTAAATTTTGTCACAATTTTATCTTTAAATTAAGAATGGAAGAAGTCTCAATAATCTGAATAAAGATGTGAAACTTAGATATACCGGATCTAAGTTTGAAATTGATTTTAAGAAAAGATGCGTAGCATGTACGGTAAGGAGATAAATAGAATGAACAGATTGGATCATAACTAGACAAGTGTAAGGAATTTAGAGTTAGTTTTGGATAAAGAAAGGGTCACATTCACATAGAATGAGAATAACGAGGTCTTCTAGAACAAGTTGTTTTGTGGTGTCCCTTGCAATTCATTCATTCATTGATAACGAACCATTGCGTGGCACTGAGGCATTATCACAAACAGATAAAATGCACACAAAAAAGAAAAATTTGAGTCCACTTGCCTAGTAAAAATCAAACCACAATGCACCATAGAGAATAAGAGAAACAAGAACTTTCCAAATTTACACGTCACTTTTCTATTTAATCATGCTCCCGCATATAGTTACACTAATTATCTTTTCAAAAATGCACTCGTTTTTAAGTTTCAAAATGTTAAGGATACACACCATGATCCGTTTCCAACTCAAATTCTTTTCTTCTCATGTTTGCTATATTGGAGATTGGAAAGAGTAGAGAGATGAATTTCCATATGTAGACATTAAAACAAAAACTTTACGTACATCTTTTTTTATCACTTTATAGACCGAACAAAAACATTTTTTACATTTTTTTTTAATGAGAAATATGTATTAAGGTCTAGTGAAGCTATTTACAAAACCAACCCTAAATTTGTTTATGTTGTAAATTCTTAATTTGTATAATTTTTATATAGAAAAAAAAAAAGAAAAAGAAAAAAATTCTAAATCTCCAAAACGCAACCGGTTTGGACATGGCCCGTGAACCCTTCTGGGCAATCCAGTTTCCTCCAGTTGCAACTCACGAAATCGAAGGCAAAAGCCACGTGGACTTCACCGTAGCCGCTAGATCCAATCAAAACCAGTGTCCCATCAAACGCCCCAACGTACGCAACGTTGCGTATCTCCCCCGGCACCGTTGATATCTTCTGCCACGTGTTGCCACGAAGCGAGATCAAGTCCCCGCCGCTGCACAGAAACACCGCCTCGTCATCACCACCGTCCACTAACGTCCTCGGACACGTGGCGCAATCTAAGAAGTTCTCTTTCACTTCGTCCCAGCGCCATGTAGCAGGATCGAACTCCTCCGCGCTCTTCTCGAACCTTCCCTGCGTCTCCGTCGGGTAGCCCCCGACCACGAAGAACTTCCCGCGACGGAAAACGCCCTTGCACTCGTCCCGCTCCGCCGCCATGTCGGGAAGCGAAACCCACCGGTCCGAGGTAACATCATAGGCCAGCGCCGAACGCAGCGCGTTCTTCTCGTTGTCGTGTCCTCCGGCGACAAAAACCGTCCCCTTAGAATCCGACGCGCAAGCGAAAAACGTGCGGGGCCCACCCGGCATGTCCGCAGCGCGGCGCCACTCCGCCGACAAGAAATTGTACACAAACACGGAATTCGATGCTTCCCACGAATTCGGGTCCAGCCCGCCCAAAAGGACAAGATCGTGCCCCACACTAACTAACTGACAGAACATAGGTAACCCGGAACAAAACTCGGGCGGTGGTGGCAGCTCGGTCCAGTGACCCGTTTCCGGTTCGAACACGCTGAGACGGTAAACCGGGTTCGTCACTCGCTTGGTCGAACCAGTTCCCGGTTGGTGTCGAGCCTGAGCCATCGCTATGAGCTTCTGCGCGTGTTTCGTGCTACGGCGCTGACGGTGGTACTCCGGCGAGAGAATCTCCGATTTCCAGAGCTTGCACACCGACGCCACCGTGGGGAACTGCTGGTACGAAACCCGAATGAGACAGTCCCGTGCTACGTCCTGTGGTAGACCCGAAATCAACTCCATGGTATCGGAAATTAGTGAAATTGAAAAAAGATTGATTTTTTTGCAGTGTGTTAGTGAATTAACGAAGACCCATACACCGGAATCGCAGAAAGAAAGGATCTTGCGATGAAAAGAGAAAGAGGGTATGCGGAATTTTGAGAGATTTTGAGAGAAATGAGGTTGTGTTGTTTTGCTTTGGGTTTAGATTGTGTTGTGGGTTTGAAAGTTTGAGGGTTTGGGGTTTATAAAGAGGAGAAATTAGTGTGGGTTTGGGTAAAATGTGAGTGAACATGGTGGTGGTGTTCTAGAAGGATTTGATTACATTTAATTATGAGATGGACAACTTGGGATAGGACTTTATTTATTTATTTATTTTATTAAAAATTAAGGAACGGTCTATCCTATGTATTTTTATTTTTATTTTAATTTGGTGAATGATGCAAATGGCAGCAATTGGGTTACATGTTACATGGCCGTTGGTAAACTCAATAGCTGTTGCTTTTCAGTTTGTTATTAAAATGATATCATACCTTCTTTACTTTATCTTTGCAAATATCTATCTCCACATTCTAAGTTAGATCAAAAATAACGAAATTACAAATCCTGATTTATGGCTTTTTCTTCTTCTACCACCTTCGTCTATCACGTATTTAACTAATAACTTCCCGTTGAAGACATCAATTTGCAGTTGTATTGACACTTACAAAATAAATCGTATACGATTCTATAAAATTGTTGAAAATGATAAAATAGTTTCCAACACAAATTTTAAATGTTTTTTATTGTTAATCAAAATATTTCTCTTTTTTTTTTAAATATGTTTTTGGTCCATTAAGTTTCAGTAAATTTTAAAATTAGTCTATTTTTAAAACTTTATACCAATTTAGTCATTCATCTTTAGAAATACGTGGATTTAGTTCTTCTTGCTAAATTTTGTTAAGTTTATTTAACATTTTAAACATATTTTATGATAATATTTTAGTTAACATTAAAGCGAAAATGTGTCAAATAGTGTAAACAATTCAAATACTATCATGAAATATGTTTGAAACGTTAAATAAACTTAACAAAATTTGATTAAAAAAATTAAATTCACGTATTTTTAAATATGAATGACTAAATTGATCAAAAGTTTTGAAGAGAAACTAATTTTAAATTTCAATGAAACTTTAGAAATAAAAATATATTTAACCGTTCTTTTATTATTATTGAAAATGTATTTCAATATATCAATCTTGTATATTGTAATGACTGAAATAAATTTACGAATAGATGTGAGTGACGAAAAGACACAAATAACATTTGAAAGGTATTGAACTTTTTATATATATATATTATACTTCTATATTATATTTTGATACTACAATATACAAACCTGATTTTGAATTTATAGTAAAATACATAGTATTATAAAGCAACCACCTCTATATCTAAAATACAATTTGTAAGTTTATTTATTCATAAAATATAATAATTAAGTGAAAAATATATAGTAATAGTTTCTTCTTTACACATAGTCTCCTTTATTCCCTTGTTTTCATTTATTTATTTATTTATTTTATCCTTTTTTTTTGTATCATAAAATTAAATTTTAACATTATTTTAAAATATTTATTATTAAAGAGATATTTAAAATTAAATTATAAATTATACATTATAAAATATTTATTAACTTCAAATTTTAATTATTATACAAATTATATACTTAAAGCACTAATTTATTATAAGTATTTGAGCTTAAAAATATTATTCTTTGACACCTGTTTAAGTTAAGTTTTTATTTTGATTTTTAAATTTGAAATTACTTTTTTAGTATATTTCATTTCGAAAAACTTCGTTAATCAATCTACGCGCCTCATGCACAAACATTATTAAACATATCAATTAAAATAAAATTAATCATATAATTTAATTTTTCATGAAAAAAATATATAAAATTAAAATAGATTATTGTATAGAAAACTTGTGATCATAAGCAATATATACAACAAAAATACTTTTTTTTTAATTTAAAAAAAATTAAACGAAACTATTGAAAATTTAAGAAGTATACATGTCTGTTATACGCGTATAGGTATATGTTATAATACTATTTACGATACCTTCGTTTCCCACGAAACCTATATTTTAATTAATCAAACATTATCTATATATTTTATTTCACTTTCTTCCATATGCATAGCAATAATTAATATCTCTGGGTCAATGTTTGCATCTAGAAACTTTTTTTTTGTGATGCTTATCTTTTTTTTTTCTTTTTTCTCATGAGGTGTAAAATGAATAGAACTAATTTTGGAAAAAAATTGAGAAAATTATATTCAGACGTAAAGTTTATTAAAGAAAAAAAAGAGGTGTGAGTTAGTTTGAAACAATAAACTAAACGGGAATCTCGTTTTATTCTTAAAGTATATTTGTCAATTTAATCAGTCACGTCTTCTATGACATTTGTTTTCAAAAAACTGTTTGAAATATTGAAAATAAACAATTTACTTTTTTAAAATCATTCATCAAAACTAATTATAGTTTATATGTTTATAAAATTAAACGCATTAATAGGTATATATAGTAATAGTCTCATCTTTTATTTATTTCAATTCTACATACAAATAAATAAATTCAATAAATATATCAAATTGCAAGCAGTGTACATAATTTTAAAATATATTAAAAAATGAATTGTGTTTGTCACGTCATGGCAAAGTTGTAAAGTTGTTAAGAAACAAGGAATTTTAATTTAATGTATGACTTTTTATTTTCCCAATGTAGTCACAATTAATACATGAAATGGAATTCAGATAAGAAAAACTACAAGTAGTCAAATTATCCAAAATAAAAAAAAAATGAATTAAACTACGAAAATCAACTGTTAAATAAAACATCAAGTATACAAATAAATAATTTCAGAAAAAGTTAATTGTGATTATAGAGATAGAAGGAATAATAATCTTAAAAATGTATTTAAAGTATTCATTTTATGACATTGTTATTATTAAAACTAAATTAGTAAACTACTAGAAGTTAAAGTTAAAAATGAATAAGGTACTAAATTTATATATATATATATATATATATATATATATATATATAATGATTATATATCATCTTATAATAGAAATCTGAATTTCATATATTTCATTCATATATTATTTGATTATATATCATATATATCATCTTATAATGATTATATATCATTTTATAATATATTCAAAGAATATTTTTAAAAAGTAATTGTGTTCTCGTTTTCCACATTTATTATTTGAAGACTTTTAAAGAAACAAAGTATTAGAATGGAAGTCTTCTTTTTTATAGAGACATGTTTTTATTCTCTTCGACTTTATCTTACATGCTGCTTTATGACATGAAAAGGAAGCAAGGAATTAAATGCTAATTTTTTTTTTCCTCTTTTTTCTTTATTATTTAATTTTTCACTTTGAGGTTATAAATTGGAATGGTCTAATAATAATCCATGTGAATCACATAATAAATAGATAAAAAAAAAAAAACCATAAAGAGAACACAAAGAGAACATGATCTTATAAACGTGTTTTGAAGACGTAAAGGCCACTCAAATGTGATCTTCTAGAACACGTCTTTCTCACTCCATACCACAACTGTATTATCAACCTCTACTTTACCCGACCACTCTTTATTTTTATTTTTTTTCTTAAGTATTAAGATTGGATTCTCTGCATTTCAATCTAATATTTCCATTTTCTAATTCGTGTATTTAATATTCTTTTTGCTATCGTATCAAGTAAAGTGATATATATTTTACAAATCTAGGTGTCGGAATAAAAATTTTAATTTTGAATGAAATATAAAAGTATCAATAAATTAAAGTTTCTAATTCATAATTATTGAAAGTTCCATATTTATTAAAAATAAATCAATTTCATAATATATAATATATAAGTAGATCATAAATTTTACTTTATAAACTATTATAAATCTCATTTTATAAACTATTTCAATAAGATTAAATTAGATTTAAACTCCACTTTTTTATTATATTATAAAGGTAAAATTATAATCTATTGATAAGATTTTTAAAATATTCTATTTCACTTTTAACGAAATTAGAGAACTATATATAATGTAATCAGATGAGAATATATATATATATATATATATATATATATATATATATATATATATATATAAAGTTAATTTAGATAATATCACTAAAATTGATCATTGTATTTATTTTAAACTTGACACTTTGTGTTTGTCATTAAAAAGATGTTTTTGAAGACTGAATAGAAAAATGTTATTTAAATTATCTTTATTTTTTACTCTAAATAATATGATATATTAAAACAAATCTTCCATTAAAGGATAATGAACATAACTTTATGTTTCGATTTCAAGTATGGTAAAAATATTATTGTTATAGTAAATTACTTCATATATTGTGTTTTAAAATTAAAATAAAAAAATATATTAATAATTTATCATTTATTGACATTATCTTTATATAAATTTGATTACAAAAACATAATCGATATATAAAAATTGAAGAAAAATAAAATTGAAAGTAATGTGTGAGATAAGGTGTTGAAATTGAAGCATGGGAGTGGGGTTTGGGTGCAAGAACTTAACAACGATGTGATAGCAGCAGGGTGAGTGGGTCCCACCAGAACCCTTTGGGACCATAGATGCAGAGTCAATCAATCTTATCGTGTTTTCAACCAGACATGTATATGCATGTATTTTTCTCTTTTATGCAAACCCTAATAAATGTTTCTGGTTCCACTTCGTAAAATTTGAAAACCTTCTTTATTTTATGTTATAAATCAAACAAAATCAACTTTTAATTAAACTATATTTATATTATTGTTATATTATTTTTCTATAATTTGGCTATGGAAGACATAGAATCAGCTTCTCTCCTTTATTCATATTAATTATATCTATCTCATCTTCATTTAAGAATTTTCACACTTTCTAATATTAGTTTTTTTTTAAAAGAATATACTATTTCATAATTTCCTTTGGTAACATTTTCTAATTGAACAATTTTATCTTTAATAAATATTAATTTGTATTTAATAAATAAATACTTGAATAATTATTCTAATAATTTTTTAGAAAATTATATATATATATATATATATATATATATAATAAAAACCTAAATACACATGACGCAAGTGCATGTATTTTTAATTAGATAAAATAAAATTATTTGTCAAAAAATATTCAAGTACATAATAAGTGTGTGTATATATATATATATATATATATATATATATATATATATATATATATATATATATATATATATATATATTATTTAAGTAACTTTTTTAAAATTTATATTTATTATTTGATCATTTTTAAAATTAAGATAAATATCTATAATAAAATTATAAAATTTATTTTTATTTATTTTTATAACTATAGTAATAATAATTGTATTGTTTATTATTATAAAAAAGTTAACACAGTACTGTATATACTAAAAGTAAAAGGTTAACACAGTAATACTAAAAGTAATTCATATTTTTAATTATTTAAAACCATTATCGGTCTGAAATTTAATTTCTGTTTACGTTTTCCTTTTTTTTCAGTCAGGTTATACTCTTTCATTAAGTTAGACATTAGAAAGAGTAAGAAGTAGATACAATTGATTTCTTTTAATAGGTTTTACGTTTCCTTTTTAAATTCCATTTTTTTTTCTTGGTTATTTGCATGTGGTATAAAATTTAATGTATGTATGATAAATTGAGAAGTCTAATTTTTATAGTGACTTTGTTTTTGTTTTTTTTCTTTTTTGTTAAGTTTGGCATCCTAAAAATATACTATAAATTCTTTGAACATTTTCTACTAAAATATTGTTTAAGAAATAACATTTTTAAGAATCAAGTTGATATCATGTAAGAAAACTTAATTTGAAGTTTATTCATGGGATGGATTAAATCACAAGTAAAAAACTCTATTGGAATGAGGATTAAATCTTAGTTTAGACATTTTTGTGAGTATATGATGTTATTTTGATTTTATATTAATTGAGAAAGGATCGTGGGATTGAATGTTAATATTATTGATTTATGGAATTCAATTTTGATATATAAATATAAATTGTTCTTATTTGATGGAAATATATATATATATATATATATATATATATATATATATATTTTTTTTTTATTATGTCTTCAAATTATATTAAAAATATTTTTAAAATATCAAAATAACGTGTTTTTAATGTTTAAATCAAACTCGTATAAATAATGTTTAAAACAAGATTTTAATATACACATGTGACTAAGACAGAAAGTAACTAAATCTTAATCATTTGTTAATTTGATCAAAACACCTCCGTGAGATAGTATTACAACTTTATTTTAATATCATTTTATAATAATTCCTTTTTAATAGAATTTAAAATTTTTTATTAAGTATTTTTCTCTCATATATTTAACAAATATTTCAATCCTAAATATAATGTTACAAACAATTAAATGTTAAAATTCATAACAACAAACAAATGTAAATGTTATGACAAATGTTGGTGTATTAAATAATTTAATTAAACTAATCATAAGAAATATTTTCCAAAATTCTCCTTAAATCTTGAAAGGCATGTTTCATATATTATTTAATAATTTAAACTTTAGGACCAAAACAAATAAACATTGTAAAGTTAACTCCTAACAAGTTAATACATTCCAATTAAGTTAAAACAAGTTAATACATTCATAAACATTATATTTTCTACAAATTTGCAAAGAAATATCTGAATCAGGACAAAAAAAAAATCTAAATTAAAATAACCAATGAAGCTAAAATCTTACAATTTTTATTTTTATTAAATATAGTATCAAGTTCTATAGTTTGTTCAATAACCTGTTTATTTATAAAGATCTTATGGTACTTTACCCTCTTACGTTTTATGTTTCTAACAAAGTGATATGAAATGTAGTTAAATGACTCAATCAAATTTTGAGTCACGGTTAAAGTGGCAATAAATTATAATTGTGTTAATTTCAAAGAAAGTGTTTCATTGATAGAATATAAAATAGTTATAAATATGTATAAGATAGTGATAGATGTTTAAGCTCCATAGGATTAAAATTGAATATTTATGGATGGAAAAAACTTTGCGTTTGAAAATCTCACTAATAGAAAAATCCATACTCTTATCAATTTTGTTTTGAAATTTTTTTCGTAAGAAATACTTACAAATTTTGTTATGAAAAAAAATTTATAAGAAATTGTTACCAATTTTCTTACTAAATATTTTATATAAAATACTTTTTACAATAAATTTTGTAAGAAATACTTACAAATCTTATAATTTTGTAAAAAACTATTAACCATGAAGAAATTACATATCAATTAAAAATTTTAGAAAAAAATTCAGAAAAAAATGTTTTCTTATAATTTTTTTTAATAAATTTACAAGAAAAATGTTATATAATATAATTTTTTTTTTAAAATATCTTATATTAAAATATAAAAAATAAATTAAATTAAAGTATAAATATTTGTAAGATTATAATTAATCAGATATATTTTCTGCTATGGTTTTTAACAATCTGAAGTCAACATATGTCAAAATTACACAAATAATATCCAAGAAGACACAGTTCATAAAACAGTGAAAGTCTTGTCTAATAAGAAAAAGTTGACTTTGTACATCAAGTTGCTCAAATACCAAAATAACAAAATAAATGTCAACTGTCATGTCCCATTCGAGACATTAAAAAAAGTCTACTGTATAATTTATATTTTATTTTATATTATCTCTTAGTTGTCGATCACATTTTATTTTCTTTTATTGTATATTATCTCTTAGTTACGAAAAAAAATGGTAATTATTAAACAGTTATTTCACACAACCTTATAAATAATCATGGCAGATTTGATCCAAACTAAAATTTAACAGTAGTTTTATATATTAATTTATTGAAAATTCGTAGAAAAATATTTGATGTGCTTTGTCGTATAAATATTGTTATATATATAAAGCTTCCTGAGCATTTTTGTAGGTAAATTTTTCATTTCTTTTATTCAAAGGTGCGAATAAAAAGTTTTAATATGTAAAGAAACTCTTGCGATGTTATTAAAAAAATTAAAAAAAATGTTATTTTCAATATAATTTAAATATATATATATATATATATATATATATATAATACTTTAATAAAAATTGAAGGTATCCACTTCGACATCCACGATAATTTCTTACTTAAAAAACAAGGGTAAATTTCCTCTATACATGCAGGACTATGACCTACGACAAAATAAAAAACGTATTATGTTATGATTTTTATTTTTTTTAACAAGCATATAGAATAAAAAGTATTTTTATTATTTCAATATTAATTAATTGATTTTTATAAAAAATATAAGAGCCATTATAAGTTATTGATATTCTAATTGTGATATATGTTGTTTTGTGTGTTTGAGTAAAATTTTCCATAAACATTTCTAAAAGAGAAAAATAAAATGACAATAAAAATAAATTTTATTTCTCCATTAGATAAAACTAGTTTATGCATAATTCAAAACTAAAAAATGTAGAGAAATTACACGAAAGAGCTTCTACAAAATATTTATGCATTACTTACTTTTACATAATGACACTCCAAAATATGAGATTGAGCAGAACAATAAATTGCATAATGACACTCCAAATTTATCCAAATAACTCATTTAGTACAGAATCACCTAAAACAAAAGGAAAAAAAAAAAACATAACTGTTCTTTATTTAAAATGATAATGTTTCAAACATGAACACAACATTTTCCATCCACAAGCTCTAAGTTCATAATTTAATATAATATTTTCCACGTAAGATTTAATTTTTTATTTTCTATCATCCATAGAAGCTTCTGATTTAAAAGTAGAGTCAGAATTCAATCCTTGTGCTAAAGACTTGAAAAATAATTTTCTTGGCTCCCAAAATATTGATCACAACACAATCAATTTACACCATGCATGACGTATAATTTTTGCTTTTCCTCGTCGCTTTCTGAAAATTATGCATTGACTTGATAAATTCAGAAATGTACACAACCCTTTATGATGAAGTTGAAGCTTGTTGAATAAGGAACATTTCTCGTATGATTCGTTAAGTTTGATTAATTTTTTTATTATATGATCTAAGCCTATGTACGGATTCAGATTTATAGTTGAAATTAGTTTATTTGGTACGTCTTGTTTGAAGTGTGAATAATTATTTAATTAACTGAAATGAAAATGAGAGTGTGACTTTTTCCATGTGAAAAGAAACATATAATAGTGAAGTTGACTTGTTAGAATTTGTTGTTAAGCTAAATAATTGGTCAATCAGAGACATTCCTCTACTTTCTACCTTTCATTTTCTTTCAAAATATGAGACTTTGATCAAAGTTTGCATTAAAGAATATAAAAATGCCACTTGCATTTGAATATGTACTTTTTTTTTAGTTTAACTTCTGTTCATGAAAAGACAATTTGAATTTTTAATGATGTTTTGTTTTTCAAACATAGTTAATTTAAAAAAGGACGTTTAAAGTTATGATACACCGAACTAAAAATGGTTATATTCGAGGTTTTGACTTAGTTTTTCTCTCACCTCGAAGCTATGGAATTACTTCTTCGAAAAGATAATGTTTGAGATACCCTCTTTATTTATATAACTATCGTTTTACGCGTATTAGATAGAGATTACATACAACACATCTTCTTAGCCAAATTGTAAAATAAAAAAAAAAAAACATATCCTAATCTAATCCATGGTGTATAGTATTTAATATTAGTATGTTTATTAAGAATTCTAGTATTATAAGTTGAGAGTGAATAAATATAAAAAATTTACTAAGATATAGAAAAGAAATAAAGGTCATAAATAGTAAGGTTTTATATTAGAAATTATGTTATATCTTTTATACGAACAACTTATACTTCATCAATAACTAATACTTCCGATAGTAAAAGAATTTAACAATATTTTACCATTTTAAATAGAGTAATTTTTATTATAACTTACATAACCTGATATAATGAAAGTACACTATTTATTTAGTAATTAGTATATAAAGAATTTTGACACCGGTTATTTTTAACATTTTATTTTAATTTCCAAACCAAAACATATCAAGACAAAGAAAAAAAATGGAATTTTTCTAGTTTGAGTTTTGACTCGAAGCATAAATTTTAACATTAGGTTTAAGTTGTTTTTAAATCTAAAGTCCAAAACAATAAAAAATTTTAAAATAAATAAATAAAGAAAGAAATAGGCCTCATTTTTTGAAAATAACTAAACTTTATTCGATTATGTGCTTCGATTCTTTAAAGCAATTGAAGCCTATTGTGGTATTTAAAAAAAAAATCAACAAGTAACTCCCACACTGTATTAACCAAAGAAAAAACAAAATTTGATACCAATTAGATGAACCAGAAACAAAACAATATGGGTAAAAACTAAGAACTAATATGTTCTAATGATACATAAACAAAAGGAACATATATAAATGACGAACAAACAAAGATAACGAACCTCAACATCAAATATAAAGACCTTTTTAAACATGACGATGAGAACCTACAAATAAAGTGTGAATGAAGAATCTGCAAATGAAGAAAACAAATAAGAGGGAGAAAACAATAAGAGAAAATAAGAAGAGAAACCGAGAGAAAAGAGCAAAACTAGAAAAGAAGGATTGCAACAATGATGCAATGTTGTGGCAAGGAAGTAACTTTTTTAAAAATTTAACCCTAGGTGAAATAATAGACTTCAATTTTTCGTAAAACCAAAGTCTACAGTTATGCAAATATTTTCAAAAATGTCATCGGTGGTCTTTTTAAATTTATTTGAAAAATCATAGGTTTCGGTTCTTCTAATTGTACAAACATTTAAAAAAATATAATGGATAACATTTTTAAAAATATTTGGTTTAATTAATCGTAAGGTACCCAGTTTGGTACTAGAGTGTCAAATTGGTATCCGCTTTTAAAAAAGTGTCAATTGCATCCCAACTTTTGAAAATTGCTTCAATTAGGTCCCTTTCAGACAGAGTTGACTAACGCCGTTA
>Ga0214545_1009620_pt1 | contig 14593 bp, 6 predicted proteins | sample CNSS4metaG_FD_160064 | JGI IMG/M metagenome (GOLD analysis project Ga0214545, IMG submission 160064) | Root nodule microbial communities from cowpea collected in UCLA plant growth center, Los Angeles, California, USA - CNSS4 | ecosystem: Host-associated > Plants > Roots > Nodule | place: USA... | reverse complement strand
GGGTAAGAATCTGACCATCATTATTGGATGAAGACTCATAATGTTGTTTATATATATATATATATATATATATATACATATATATATATATATATATGTATATATATATATATATATATATATAAGGTAAAGTTCAGCGGGTACGGGTATCAACGGGTACGGATATCAACGGGTACGGATACTATGATACCCGTACCCGCCCCGTTAACATGCGGGTATCAAAAATACCCATACCCGCGAGTAGCGGGTATCCATTTTTAATATTCATTTCCTACCCGTTGCGGGTTTTATCCGCGGATACCCGCGGGTACGGATTTTTTTGACATCCCTAACTTGTACACTTGATAACAAAAGATTTGATTTGATTTTTCCAAGTGCTACTACCTCTATTATAATTAAGGAAACAACTCAAACATATTCGGATATATTATATTTAATTATCATTAAACATAATTGCATAAACTTATTTGTTTCTTCATATAACAACGTTTTTAGATTGTTTATGATAGAAAAATTTAATTATATATTTTAAAGTCATTATAGAAAGCTTTTCAAGTTCAATTCCCTCTAGAAGTAATGTTAGACGATTCACAATAAAAGTGAGATGCAACACTTTAATCTTGATCTTTAGAAAATATTTGAATGAGAGCTTAGAGAAATACATATTTCTTTTCAAATAAGACTATCAAATGTGTTTAAAAAAAATATATCTAAAAAAGCTATTTCAAGTTGTCTTATATATCTCAAAAATAGAAAACAATTTTACTGAACTGATAAAATCAATAGGTTGAAATATGTTCTAATAAATTGAAATAGTGTAAAATGACTTGCTAAGAAAATTTCAATCAATGGGTATTCAATTCAATATATTAAAAAACTTAGAATGATTTTTATTTTTTTTTATTAATTGATTCGCAAGTCAATCGATTGAAACAAAACATATTTAATTTTCAACAAAAACATCAAGATTTTAACTTATTAAAAGGTTTTAATATATTGAAATGTTTAAGCTTGTATTATCGATCAAGCTATAAACATTTCAATTGGTTAAAGTCTATTTCAATCAATTTAAATCTTTTAAAACCATTTTTGGCACATCAAATATCACGATCAAGCATTATATACTCCAGCAACATAACATCAATTTAAGAGTTACAACTCAACATAAGATTAACTACAAGATTAGCTTCTCAACACATCAATCATCAAATCCATATGGTTGGGAGTATCAAATCAACTCAATTAAGCTTGCTTGAATTTTCAATGTAAATACTACTCATTGCTCTTTACGTTAATGAAGTAATTAATATTTCCTGTATAAACCTGTATTAATATATTTTTCTAAATCAAAAATAAAATCCACAAATATATAGCATCTTTAATTATATATTTTTGATTTGAATCAGATTGTTCAAGAGCCATCATGAATGCTTAACCATCCTCTCACTTTAATGTGTGTTAAGCTTAAGACAATATTCGCTTCGCTTGATGCTTGAAGAAAAAAACATTACTAACTGTTTTTCATTTATTTTGTGAAAAATTTTCAGATTTTTTTTTTTTTTTCTGATGGATTGTTTCTCTCACAAGTTTTTGTCACACTTCCATTCTATAACGAATTTTGTGAGAGTTGGTAGAAACAACATAATTTCTTCACAAAATTCATGGCAAATATTTATTTGGCAATGCTCATTATAAGCTTCACAATTTTGTCACAAAATTCCTAAGGCCTTATAGTGAATTTAATGTCTCTACAACATTCCCTTACAAATTAATATTTTTTTAGTAAAGTACAACTAAAATTTATAAAGTATATAAGTGAAGAATAATTTTTTATTCTAATCGAATAAAGAAAAACCAATATACCATCATTGTTAAGCATTAATTCTATAAGAAATATCAATATCGGTTTTAATCTTATCGTTCACTCAAGTTCTAAAAGAGTTTATTTTAAGAAGAAGAAAAAAAAAATAGTGCGAATTTTATTGTAAAACAATTAAAAGAAATAGATAAAAAATTCTTCAGTGAGTCCATTTGACTAACGAAAATAATTTTTGTAGTTTTTAAAAATTCACTACATTAATCATCAATGTAATCTAAAACGAACAATATACAGAACATACATCATAAAGCTTATTTTCAACAATATATAAAATTACGGAAAACTATATCTGTTTGCTCTAAAACCAGGAAAAGAAAGTATATATAAATTGTTAAGTAGATATACATATGGACTTCTCTAATCACATAGTAGATCTCTAATATTTGAACCACATATAAAGGATTACGGAAATGGTAAAAAGGAAAAGAAAAAAAAAAAAAAAAAAAAAAAAAAAAAAAAAACCAAACAAGGAAGACAATTTATAGCAGAAACATCTAACAGAAGCTTCCATTGCTGCCATGCAATTAACTTCATCTGTTCATACTTGTGTTTGCTTTGAAACCTGTAACCAAAATTCAACAACCTTAATCACATCACAAGAAATTAATATGATTAGTTGTAGATAGAAAGAATAGCCAAGTTGGAGATATATGTTAATTAAATAACAGTTCTAACCACAAAGTAGCTTTCACCATGCTGCAAGCCCTGCATCAAGAAACCAAACTCATTGGTGGGAACCGAAATTCCAGAGGAATGAACTAACATTACATCTTCACCAAAAGCTGTTTTCATGTCCATTGGCCCCCTTGGAACTTCTGTTGGAACCCCATTGATGAACACTGTGATCACTCCTGAAATTCCCCCAAATCCTATATCTCAAAAGTCATAAAACAAAATATTACTTTCTGCCAATTCCTCAAAGAAACTATAAATGATAATGCCAATTCCTAAAGTGCATAAAATTGATAATTACTTTGTGCAGTTAAGAGAAAGAAAGAAGAAAAATAAGAGCTGTAGTGAACAAGAATACAGTAGCTACATGGATAGATGAAAAAAAAAACACTGTTGTATGAGTTACTGTATGCATAGTGAGCGCGACAAAAGAAAAAACTACTCATACATTAGCCATGATGTTTCTTTGGCAAACGAAAATTTAATGAAAGGTATGTCGTGTAATAAAGAAGATGAAGAACATCATTGATTTAACCAAGTTTGAGGAAGGCAAATCGAAATGTCTAGGGTTTGAAAATCCTTGGAAAGAAACCCAGGGGAATGAAAAGGGAAGAAGAAAGAAAAAAAAGGGAGGAACAGAAACTGCAACACGAAAGCGACCTCATGATTTTCCGGAACGTACAATTTTCATGCATTTCAATCGAAGGAACTGTCAAATCATGAAAAAGATGACCGCTTTCTTTAATGGTCCCCCCACAAAACCTAATCAGGGGAAAAAAAGGAAGAGTTTTTTACACACGCAAAAATCCAATAAACTAATAAAACACTTGAATAAAAGCTTTAGAATCTAGCACCCAATTTTATTTTTATTTTTTTGGCCTAAACCTGGCCTTAAAAAGTGGCTTTGTCGTGACACCACCTCTCTGTTGAGGACTTATGCGGAGAAAACTTTGCACAAAATAACGAAACAAGAGAAAAAAAAAAAACGAACCTTTTGTTTTCCTTTTTTCTCCTCAACTCAAAAACACAATAAAATAAGTATCAGACCCTTTTAATTTCTCTTAATGCATTTTCATCTTATCTAACAAACAACGAAAGAAATCAATCGGAGGAGAATGAACACACACACACACGCACACTGAAAGCTGCTAATGATGATTACCAGAGTGATAGTTCAAATTGGAAGCTTCAAGAGGGTACAAAACTGACGAAGACGATGCAGCTGAAGCATGATGATCAATTCCAGGAAAACCCATTTGAGTAGAGGGTGGGAAGAAATCATCGAAGCTTTCTTCAGCACCACAGGGAGGAGAAGAAGAGGAAGAAGAAGAACCAGGTGGTATGTAAGAGGGGTTAAGGAAAGAGGAAGTAGCACTAGCAAAACCCATGTTCGCAACAAGAGCAGGGTTGTTTTGATGGTGGTGTTGAAAGGGATTGTTGGTACTTGCACCGCCACCGTTGTTAAGGGTGGCCTGAATCTGGCGCTGGCGGCGGCGGGAGCGAGAGCGGCGGTTCTGGAACCAGTAGAAGACGTTGGCATCACCAACGGCGCCAAATTTCTCAAGCAGCTTCCTTATTCTGACGGTTTCGTCTTTGGGTGGGTTAACCATGCCACTGTTGAAGATGGACTCGAGAATAAGGATTTGTTCTGGTTTGGGAGTCCATCTTGACCTCACGGGTTCGGTTCTCTCGGAGGGTTGCTTTTGCTGTTGTTGCTGTTGCTGCTGCTGCTGCTCTTGCCCCTCTTGCCCCTGGTTATCTTCCATTCCAATGCAGAAGAAATAAAGAAAAGAATATGTGTGTGAAGGTGATGATGAAACCTAGGTAAAATAATATAAAGAGATATGTATAAAGTACATGGAATACAGTAACAGTGATTTTGGAGTTTGGAAGGTTTATATAAAGAGGTGGAGAATGTTCAACAGTTAAATTACTTCACTGCCCTTCATCTTCATGCTTTTTCCCCCTTACCATTAAAACTCCACCGTATTCTAGATGCCTACATGCTTCTCATCCCATTCGGTAACAAAATCATTCATTTTTCTTTTTCTATATTTGGAACTCTCTAATCCTTTAACTTCATCTCTATATAACACCTGCAGTGTGAAATAGCGATGACTTTGTTCCATATTTTAGCCAACTAAAATGATATATTAAGTATATGTCTAATTTTAATATTTTATTTTCATGTAAAATTACTATAGACAATTTTCTATTAGAGTTATAAGATAGTGTGAATATGTTTCTTAATGTAACATTTTACATCGTACATAATAATAAATAATAGGAAACAATAGTAATTTATTTTTAAGTGTAAATTTAAGACTCACGTAAAGGAAAGATTAAAAAATTCAATATTTTATAAAGAAACAAAATATATAAATTTATTATCTTAAAGTTTTAGATTGATTAAAGATGATATTAACTTTTTATATAAATTGAAAACAATATCATTGTTATGTCTTTTTAGTTTTCTTTCCTCCAAAAATTTATTAATGGTCGAAAATGTTTATGCTCAAAGAAGAGATATCAATATGAAAAAACTGTAGAAAAAGAAACTATTAAGAATCTAAATGAGTTTAAATCCTACATAAATTGAGCATAATGAATAAATTGAACATTTCGTATAAATCGAACATTTCGTATAAATTGAACACTACATAAACCAGCATAATGAATGAATATCTCATTAGTGACGAGAGGTAAAACAAAATGCTTATTTATCGTATAGGTGATTACTTGATCCTAATGTTGTTGGGCGTGTAATTTGTTTAACAATTAATGGATAATAAGCATTAGCATTCCTTACATTCTACGTGCCCCAAGGGAGAAGAAAGAAATACAAAAGGGTTTGATTTTATATGTATAATGAATATGTTAGATAACAGAATTGTATCATAGGATTTATTAAAAATATCAAATACATTTATTTGTTAGTTTTTTTTATAATAACTAAAATATGAAAATGAAAGTGAGAGGGACGTACGTAAACATTAAAATTCTTGAGCTAGTTAACTAATAATTACACGACTACGTAAACGAAATAATATTTGTTTTATTTATTTAATAATAACTAAGACGTTAATACTATAATTCGAGATATTTTTTTATGGTTAGAAATACTATTGTTATAGAAAAGGTAACAAACGAAATCCTCAAAACCCGTATTCAAAGTGAAAATGCGTGACTTGAGTACTATTAACATATAATAATCGTCATTTTCTTTATAAGGAAAAAAAAAGATAGCCACCATATTTGAAAACATTGAATCATCCATCTTTGAGTTTGCTTGTAACTTAATTTAGTTATTATGAACATGAGATTTTTTTTCACTTATAAATTGAATAAAAATTAGAAATTTTAACTTTGTTATGACATTTTATTTAAGTTTAAATTAATGTGAAAGAAAATAGTAAATAAGAAAAAAAAAAAACCCTTCAACGACCAAATCCAAAACTATAATAATGTGAAGGCTTAAGAACTTTCGTTTTACATAATACTATGTAAAATTGATATCAAAACTTTCTATGCCTAAACTTTATACAATCAATAAAAAAAAGAAAAGAAAAGAAAGTTATCTAATTTATTAAATATAACAACCCATCCATTCTTCTTAACCATACACCTGGTAAAGTTCAATTCTACGTTACTGTAAAATTGAGTCTAAGTTGTGGGGAAATTTTATTTAGAGAATTAAAAAAATCGATTACAACTATATTAATTATTTTTGCATATCTAAAATAAACATGTCAAAATATAAGGTCTTTAATTATAAGGTGGCTACACGTAAATCTTATTCGTACAAAAAGAGCATTTATTTTTAATATTTTGAGTGGTTACGTGGACTGTATAACTTTAGTAAAAGTGACACGGATTGAGACATACGTCATAACAATAATTCTTGTAATATAAATTAAAAATAAATAAACTATTCAAATAAAATTGCATGTACTTAAATATTCACAAAAAATTAGGTATCCAAACTCGTGGCATTCTCATGGCGATAACACATGTTGGAACCAATTATGTCTATGCCAAGAATTTTTCAAGATAGATAATGGGTTGGAATCTCACTATTTATTCAAATTCATTTCATCAGAAATTATAATGAGACAAACAAATTTTGTTCTTAAATCAATCAGAGCATCAATTTTCATGCAAGCTCTCAGGACTTTGATTGTATTCCACAGTGTGTTCTAAATGAGTTACAAGATCTTATTTTCTTAAGAAAAAGAAAAAAAAAAAAACCACTTTATCAGGAATTTCAGGATTGTTGAGACAAAATGATTACAATGTTATAATTGTAATTCTTGAAATCGACCAACTTTTGCTTGAAGACTCTAATGGATGGTCATTTTCTTTTCCCTATCTTTGTTATTGCTGTATTATATTTCTTATAAATTTATCATTTAGTTTTTACTTTAAATCATCATCATGGATTATTAATATTATTTTGTTACGGTACATCACTAGTTTCATATCCCTTATAATTCGAGGTTAAAGATATATAATTTGAATATATCTTCTTCTCCAAATTTCGAAGTGTTTCATAAAATTAAAATTGTAACAAAACATAAATTTTCGCAATAGACTATATAATGATAGATTATAATAATGTTAACTTAATGTTGCAACATTGTCAAATAAAACTTTAAAAAAAAAACAATACGATAATGTTGATTAACTCTAATAATATTATCTCAAACAAACATAAAGTTAAATATACATTTTCAAATAAATTTATATCACACAACATTATCATAACATGAATATTTTATTAAAAAAGAAAAAGGAAAAAAAAACATGGAAATATCAAACCACATTCATGATATTTCCTAATAAATTCATGTTATAGCCACCACACCGAGAAACACATTTCGCTTACACATTGATTTATAGTTGGTTAGGAATAGAAAAAAAAAATAATATAGCTTATCGAACTTGACAATTACAAGTGCTTTGTTTTCATATATTCAGGTTAATAAAAATATAATTTGAAACCATAGTGCTTTGTTTTTAATTTTATTGTTATAGTATACTTAAGTATCATATTCATTCTATCTAAAATTTAACTAATAAAAAAAAAAGAAAAATAAGTGATCAATAGAACTAATTAATTTCTTGTTGATATTTAAATATATATCGGTGCACCAATCCCACCACCACCTTCAATATACAAATTTCTAACAAGTCTTCCACATTATTAAAAAATATGGTGAACATGTTTTATGTAGGAAAACCAAACCGGTGATTTTAAAATACGAATCCTCTACATTAACTAATACAAGAATGAATAGCATTTAAGAATGTATAAACGAGGAAAGTTAGAACTTCGGGGAAAAGATTACCTATGAACATGTAACGTAGATTTTACCAATTAAGAAAAAATAATTTGCATGTTTCTCAGAAACTTTTTGTCCTTGTTGATAAGATAACTCAGCAGCAGCACCCCATAGGTTTATTATTTTTTGGACCCCATCACTTTGTCCTATATGAATCATAACCTGGGAATGCATCATTGATCTCACTTCTTGGGTGTGTTTGATTCCATTGGATTAACCCAAGCCACTAGCTTCTTTTCTATGTACCACTTGCTTCGATATCAATAATCAAATTTTACCATTCTCAAAGGTTGCAATAGTAATAATGGTAAAAGAAGAGCGTATTCACATGCACATCGATGAATTCATGAATCTAAGAACTTAAGTTAATGAATGTAATATACTGAAAAGAAACAAAGATAAAAATTAAAGAAGAAAAATAATTTTTTTATATACTTAATAATAATTTTAACGAAATTAAAGAATACATTCATCCACCATCGTATACACATAAATCTATCACTATACAAAGTGAATTAATAATCATGTACACAGTGGGGAAGTAACTAGAATTTTTGCAAACAAGTGCATGTGATGATATGCATGGAAACACGAGTCGCAGTAAAGAAGGAAAAAATAAGAATTTATGAGAAGAAAAGTAATAAAAAAAGGGGAACATTCCAAAGGGGTGGTGATGAAACCGTGCAATAATTTATTAGTGGTGACGCTATGCAAACACAGTGGCTCTGTTTCTGCAGCCCAAACATTTATCTGCGAGCTGTGTTTATAATTAATAAAGAAGAGGAGGGGAAAGGGGGTGAGGTTGGCTTAAAACTGTAACACTTTCCTATCATTGGGTTTTTCCTCATCTTGTCCTGCTTTTGCTAATGCAAACTTGTTTGTTAAAATGTGATTATGGTTTTGTTTTTATCAAGTAAATAGTAGTTTAAACATAATAAGTATCCATTATGTTTCATTTTTAATATAATAAAAGAATTAGGATTTTTTTTTTGTTAAAAATTTAATTTTATTATTATAAATCAAATACGTGTTTGATTAATTTTATCGATGGAATTTGAATAAAATTAAAAATTTTGTAGTAGAATAGTAATTTTTTTATTACACTGAAAATAAAATATGTTAATATTTATCATATTAAGTGATTATTTATCTTTAATGATTGTTTTAACTTGGTCACACTATTTTAAATATTCTTAATGTGGTCTTTTCTTTTAATGAGTCTATATTTGTTATTTTTGTTCAATTTAGTCCCAAATTTGTTTCAAGATCAATTTTGTCCCTATCAAATATGTGACCAAATTTAATTTTTATATCAAAGTTATAATGATGTTAATTTTAATATATTATATAAAAATATTTAATAAATAATGTGAATTTTAATATAAAAATTAAATTTGGTTTTAATTTGGAGAGGGACCAAATTGGTTAATGTTAACAAAAATTGGGACCTAATTGAATAAAAATAACAAATATAGGGACCAAATTGAATATAAAACATTGACTTTAACACGTGACACGCTACTGGACTGACACGTGGACATTTATAAAAATTTAAAAAAATTTAAAAAAAATCAAAAAATCAAAAAAACCACGAAGTGACACGTGGCACGCTATTGAGTTGACACGTGTACATATAAAAAAATTTCAAAAAAAATTTAAAAAAATTAATAAAAATTAAAGAAAAAATTCAAAAAAATTAAAAAAAATCAAAAAAACCACGAAGTGACACGTGACAATCATTGTTCATGGTCGTTAATGATTTAAACGGTGTTAGCAAAATAGGACCCAATTGAACAAAATTGACGAAAATTGGGACCCATCTGAACACAACCAAAATTAGAACCTATTTAAAAAAACTTGACAAAAATTGGGACCAAAAAGGTATTTTAACCTATTTTCTATTTAAATTGAAGTATATGTCAAGGTTTATTTTTGGTTTTTATATATAGTTTTCTTTTTCCTAATTTAATATTTTAATTTTTTGATGATTTTTCTCGTATTTGTGATATAGAAGTAACGAACTTACGATTGTTTTGAGAAAGCATATTATTAGCGTTAAGAATTTATTGATTCTAATGTAACATTATATTCCAATCATGCTTTTTATTTTTTTAAAGAAGATATAAAATGTTCTTCAAGGTTCAATATATCCTATAAAGATTTTCACGAACAATTTTTCAAGTGTGCTCCAACTTTCAACTTCACACTTAAGCCATGATGTCCTATGTGTACATCTCTTCAAGACCGAGAAAGGATGCGTATACAAAAGACACTATGACGCTCAAGTCAAACAAATGTATCAGATGATAATAAATATTGTAATTGTGGAATGTAATTAATGTACCTCTTATGATGTGTTATTGATATTGTATTATGGCTTTTACTTCTACGGGTATGATCCATGTGGTTAATCACCTTAATGAATTTGCCTAATACTCTACTAATGCATTTTAACCATTACCTTAACTTAATCACAATTACTCTTTCTATTATATCTTGGCAGACATGATACCAAACTTTTTGAGAAGATATAGGTCGACATCATCTTTGGTCAGGTGATTAATATGATACCGAGTTTGTATAGTACATCAGCCCCCAGGCTCGATATGACATATTTGAGTCATCTTAATGTTGTTATGATGTCCATATCAGTTTGGCCGATATAAGCAAGAAAATTTGTATTTCTTCGGTCTTCTCACCCTATACATATAGTAGCCTCAAGCCTCGAGAAGTATAATGACAAAGAAGTTTGATAGATAGTTCCTAGCATGTTAGAGATTGATGTGACTAGTAGGAACCTAACTGTCACAACCCTTGACCGTCAGATCTAAGAAGATTTGATAATTCAGATTGAAAAGGTGGGAGATGAAGAGGCATGAGCATTTCGATATAAATAGGGGATACGGTTGCCTCATTTGATCACTCTACTTTTAATCGGTATCATGGCGTCAATGTTGTAGGTTAAGATGAAAGGGGTTTCTTTGGTGGAGGACTACATAGTACACTAGTATGCCTAATGAACTTCTAGTAATACTTTTGACCACTTTCCCTTAGCCGAATCTGATCTCTTCTTGAGTTCCACCAATATAACTTTATTAGTAGCTTTTGTTTAACCATTGGATTGAAGGTGTTCCACAAAGCATGTGACATGCTTGATACCAAGGTTGGTATAGAAATCGACCATGCTTTTATCTATGAACTGCCTCCTGTTATCAGTGATGGTGGTATGTGGCACCCTATACTGTTATACTATATTCTTCCGTACAAATTTTTGTACTTGTTGAATTGTGATGGTCGCTAATGGTGAAGTAGTCAAAGCAGACAAGTAGAAACTTCACTTGACCTTTGCTTGGGGCAAAGAGTCTAATGATGTTCATTTCCCACTTCACAAAGGACCATGTGGAGAATATATGGTGTAATTCATCTTGTTTACTATGAATCAAGTTACCATGCTTTTGACATGGTATATACTTTACATATTTGGTACAATTTGCCCCTATAGTCAGCCAAACGTAATCGGCTCGTAACACTCGTACTACCATGGTTCTCATTCTTGAGTGATATTCGCATATACCTTAATGTAATTCTATGATGATGTAGTCGGCCTGTTCTGGGGTAACACATTTTAACAAAGTCGATGGTATCCCTTTGTGAATAGTTCATTGCCAAGTAAGGTATATCAGGTTGCCCTTCTTGTCTATCCTTTCTTTTCTCCTACAAGCAATTTTCCACTTCTGAGGTACTTGATGATAGAGAGTCATCTAGATCACACCTACCTCCACAGACATTTTACCCACTATCTCGATTGATGGTGATGAAAGCACTTGTTGTAACAACAACTTATATTGTCTTTCTTCTTAGTGCTAGCCATTTTTGAGAGCTCATTAGTTCTTAAATTATCCCCTCCTGAAATAAGCTCTAGTTTAACCTCGATGAAACATTCTCATCCAGAAGGTAATAAAGTGTATGAGTGAGTACCTCACCCACAAATTAATAAAAAATGGCAAAACCGAAGAAAAAAATGATGAAGGAGTTTTGAGAAAATAAAATGTAGAAAAATGAAAGATAATTGCTTTCTCAAAAAGAGCAACAAAAAGAAAGGAGTTGTTTTTATTACGCTCCATGATTCTTTCTATATTTTTATTTCAAAAACCCAAAAATCTTAAAAAATATTTTCCTACCTTTGCTGGACCGTGTTAGAACCTGTGAAAGGTCCTCATGATTTTTGAATGCATGTTTTATGAAAGTTTGTAAATTTTAGAGTCTTCTTAAATATAACTAGTGTTTACTTACATGAGTATTTTGAGTGAAAACACAAGCCAAAATATTTAAGTGAATTTTGGAGAAAAAAAAATACACATTTTAAACTTGAGTGATATCTTTCATATTTGAAAAAAAAAATAAAGATTAACTCATGGGTGAAAAATAAATTTTTCCTATTTGTATGTGCATGATAACTTGATTTCTAGAAGATATAATTATATCAAGTTATGCCCATTCCTTTGATCCAATGTACATATGAAATAAAAATAACCTAGAATGGAGTTTTGAAATTACTTAATTTTGCCCAAGAGTGCAAAAGGATAAGTGGAGGGGTGTGATGAGTGCATATTTTTGCCCTCATTTATTTTTGTGCTTAAAAGATTAATTTAATTGAGATTTATGATAATTAGGCTATTTGAGCTTGTGCGATAAAAATGTCTTAACAAGTACTTTTTAGTTGCATAAATTATTCTTGAATATTCTAATGTTTGTTCATGTAGCTAAAGTTAATTTTGGCTCATTAAAAGTGTGAAATTAAATAATTTCAAGTTACAAAATAAGATCAAAGTCAGTAAATTCTAGAAAATAAATCATGAGCTAAATGAACCCCTAGTTTCTACTTATACACTCTCGTTTCTAAAAAATGGGTCATATAAAACCTATTTTGCACCCCTTAATATATCTATTTTCACCCTTCTTACCACTCACAAAATTAGCTTCAATCAAAAGTTTCCATGTGACAATCTACCCTTTTTAATCTGTGTAATTAGAGCTTGACAAGTGGCGTGATCCTTCACTAAAAATTCTAGCCAATGAGAACGTGTCACATCATCATCTACTTCCCTCTCACCAAGACACACAACTAGAATTAGCTATTGCACCACCTCCTTAAACCATCAATGTTGCAACCATGGAACTACCAAATCGTGATTCCTACACCCAAGCCTTTGCATCGACGAATCACACTAGAGCACCAACCTTTGGCCGACATTGTAGAATAGCCTATGTTTGTGGTGACTTACGAACCCTTTTTTTTTTATTATTACATGATTTACTTATAAAATTTTAATATCAAATTTTACAATAATATTTAACAAACTTAAAATGTTCACATATATGCTTATATATTTTACAGTACAATATGAATCCTATATTTACATCATTTAGCACACATAATATTTTCTACACTAGAAGAGGAAGAAGTGTTATTTATTTACAATCCCCCCCTTTCATATACTGGTCTTCAAACATGGGGAGGAAAAATGTTATGGATAGGGTTCACTTGGACTATTGGGGGTAAGAAAAAGGTAACTCCAATTTCTCCTTTAATGATAATATGTGCATTTGGAGTCGAAAGGAAAGTGATAGTAGAATTTTCGTTCCCTTGAAATGTCACAGAATTATTTACTACATTTGTTTGTCATGCATTTCCTGGGAAGACAACCACAATGTTAGTGAAGGGATCGGGCATGTTGGGAGCAGCCATCTATGATGAGGTTATAAAATTTTGTTTTTCATACACAATCATAAAACAGGGAAGTGAGACAAATATCACATAAAAATATACAGAATATCATAATAAGATAAAATAGGATGGAAACTCTTCCAAATCCACAAAATTGAATTTCATCATACTTTATAAAGATATTGATTAATTTTGTAGCGACTAGTCAGGATAAATGAGCTCATGGCTAACAAAGTAACTCAAGAACATTTCATCTTGAGTAATACTAACTCGTTTAAATCCTCAAGTTTATACCTCCAACTACAATAATCAAATCTTTATTTATCATAAATTTTATTTTAATAGTAAACCATATAATTATATAAATAATTAATTAAATAGGGTCAAATGCATAATTAAAATAAATATAAATAAATAAAAGGATCAGTACGTGACTGGCGATAAATATAAATAAGAGTAAATATAAATTGAATAAATAGGACTAGTGCACAACTGGAGATGAATATAAATAAATAAATAGGAACGAGAACTAAATATAAATTAGAATGAGGTTAGGGACACCTCACTTAAAATAAATATAGAAATAAAAATAATTATGAAGAGATAAAAAGATAAAAGTAAAAGAGATAAAATAATAGACGTCTCCTCCCCTTACCTTAGTTATTATGGAAAACACACCAAAGTTGTATCGAGACTTTGGTTATAATTTTTTTTTCTTCGTTGCTATAACTTCTCTCTCTTTCAATGGATCCACACAAAAGCTTCTCTTTGTTTTTTTTCTCCAGCTGATCTCTTTCGCTCTTTATATATATATATATACTTTTTTTCACAATGAAAGAATAAAAGATAGAAACGGATATGCTAACATTAAATGCTTCTAACCTCTTCAATTTATATATATATATATATATATATATATATATATATATATATATATATATATTTTTTTTTTTTTTTTTTTTTTTTTTTTTT
>Ga0214545_1009618_pt1:2500-14595 | contig 14595 bp, 6 predicted proteins | sample CNSS4metaG_FD_160064 | JGI IMG/M metagenome (GOLD analysis project Ga0214545, IMG submission 160064) | Root nodule microbial communities from cowpea collected in UCLA plant growth center, Los Angeles, California, USA - CNSS4 | ecosystem: Host-associated > Plants > Roots > Nodule... | reverse complement strand
TAGTTTTTTTTTTTTTCAATTTATGTATACCATTGTTTTATATATTATTTATATAGAAAAAATTTTGATTTGGGTTTTGCTCCTCTGTATTATTTGTTAATTTTTATATCTTTTCAACAATTTTTGAATACCTTCGTGTGGATATAAATTTTTTATTGAGTAAAAATGAAATAAGAAAGAAAATTTATAATTTTATTATTTTTTAAAAAAATTTATTGGAAGTGAATTAGATGTCTTATGTGGTGGACTTGCGTATCATTTGTATTGTGTTCGTCCCCGTAAACTTTTCTCGAAAGCTTTTTTTGTTCTTATGATTTTTTTATTATTGAGTCACAAAGAGATAAGCATAGAGCAAAAACATTGGTAACTATAATGGGGAAAAAGTAGAGTAAGGAAGAACCTAAACGAGACACTCTGAGAAGTGGCAGAGCAGGCACCAAAAAAGATTAAGCTGAGAAGCAAAGCCATTCTAAACCACCATTGGAAGGGAACTTGCTTCCTTATATTAGTTTCCACCATCATCTCTTACCGTTATGAACCTGCAAGTAACTTCAAGCTTCATTTCTGGTTATAAAAGATCACAACAATATTTCAAAGAATACTAAAATGAGTTTTAGCAACATGCCAAACTAACTTATAACGACAAAAGAAAAAAGATAAAGCTAATATTCAAATTCTGAAGAACACACAGAAACCTTGACTTTCACCGTTTTTTTTTCTTCAAAAACCGATAATAGAGTTGCAGAAAACCATATACGTACAGGAGGTGAAAAAATTTTGATGATAGATATTTTTCTTTGTAATTGTTTTTCTATAATAAATCTCTTTCGGAACCTTAAATATGCAACTTCAAACAACGTGTGGGAAGTGAATTACCTTATCTATGTAAATACAAAGTCAAATTTTCCTTTTAGGGTGGTGATAGACAAACATCTCTTATTTTAATAAACATTAATTCTACATTAATTATATCATATTTTTATTTTAAAATATAAATTTACTTGACAAGAGTCAACTACAAAATTTAAAAGTATTACTTTTCTCATATAGAAATTTAATTGAGAGGTCCACGTGAACTTTTTAGGAAAAATTTAACCTTCTCTATTTCTATAACACAAAAGTTGTTACTTTACAATATTACTTCGTGTTATATAATTTTCTTTTTTATATTCTGAAGTTGTGTTTATGTCTACCATATATTAAATTATAATGTCATAAACTCAACCACAGAATGATTCCTATTTTCTGAATTACATTTATGACCATGTGTATAAAGGAGGTTTGTATTACTCTTTAGGAAGATGACCAATAGATCAAAGTGTGAACAACTAATAATATTGCTATTATTTCCTTTTCCATGTATATTGCCATATTTGGCATTTGAAAGCGTTACTTTTTATACATTTTACAATTATTGATTATAATTGTAAGAAGTGTATTTTGACTTCTTTTTTTCAAAAAGTAGGCAATGCCAAGTGAAATGCACTTAATAATATTTTTTCTTAATAATGAACTTAATCTTTTTTTCTTAATAATGCACTTAAAGTTTTCATTATTAAGTACATTAAGAAAAAATATTAAATGTATTAAGAAAATTAATTATTATTAAAAATTTATTAATATCTTAATGTTTTCTAAATGGTGCTTTTAATGAAGACAACACATTACTATGATAGTGTAATTAATAAAAATTTAAACACTAATTAAATTTAAAATATTTTTAGAATAAAAATCATTAAAAAGGTGACTTTTCTTTTACTAGGTACACTTACTTTGTGTTTGGATGAAGCATTTCGACAATGCTGAGAATTTGAAATGCCTTGTATTTGAATTGCTTGCAATTAAATTCCCTTCATTTTCTAAATAACTTGTTTGGATAAATAAATTAAAATACCTTACATTTCAATTTCTTGTTTGAATAAAATAATTGAATTTCTTGTGAGATAAAATTTCATTTTTATAATATTTATTTTAGGCTTAATTATGTTTTGAGTTCATGATAAATTTGAAAACGGGTCGGTCAGGCTTGTCAAGTCAACAGGTCGATCGAGTCGTTGGGCCTGCCCGACACGTTTGCGTCGTCTGGCCCGCCAAACCCATGTGGGTCGCCAGGCTCGCCCGTCTTGCTTGGGCCATCCGCTGACCTGTCATGGTTGTCAGGTTTGTCGGGTCTGTTTGGGATTGAATCTAGAGTGTGAGGTTGAGTGAGAAAATTTTCAAATTCTACCTTTTTTTAAGGCATTTGAATTTCTTCTAATTTAGTTTATTGAAATACTTCAAAAAAATACATGCATTTTAATTGTTTTTTAATTTCTCTATCCAAACAAAGCATTTCATTGCAAAGAATTTCAAATTCTTTAAATAAATGAATTACTCTCTTAAATTGTCTTATCCAAACACATCATAATGTGAGGGAATACATTTGTGGGTGGGTGGGTCTTCATTTGGTAAAATATTTCTTAAAAAATTGTTATAGACTAAAGGAAGGTTCATTCGTGGGGAAATACATTCCTTGTGAGAGAAGTTTCGGTGTGGGTTCATTTGTTAAAACACTTTTTTTATTGGATGAGATAACATTGTCTATTATTTTTTTTCTTTATAGAAAACATTTTTGTATAAATTAATAATGTATTATGCTTTAAGAAAAAACCCATGTCGTAACAGTGGTCCAGACAAAAAAATTGTAATATTTTCAACCATGTTGAGAAAATGTTAAAAATATCAGTAATGATTTTTCGAAATCAAATTTTACTTTCAGAAATTCCATGTAGATAGGTATCATTTATTTGTAATCATAATTTTAAAAGCAAAGCATTTTAATAAAAAGCCCTCTTGTGTCTTCACTCTCAAAGGACCCTTTTGCCGTCAACTGAAATTACTAGAATTTTAAATTCAGATGGAAGGTGTGAAATATGATATGGACATAGTGTAAAATATTTACCTATAAAAACATAACATGTAATTTTTTAGATTTTATAAAGTTATAATTCTTTTTTTTTTAATTTGAATATTTTTAATCAGATTTTAATAAAAAAATTATATTTTATAATTAAGTTTTTATTTTTTTTTTCATAATGAGATGAAGTAATAATGTTTTTATTCGGTCAAGAGATAACAAAAATATTTGTATTTGCAGATAAAATTCGCGACAGATAGTTAGTATTTACGAGTATTTATTATTTGTGAAAAACAGATATTTTAATACTCGTTTATAAACAGGTTGAGTGCAGATATTATATTACTCGAACTCATTTAAGAATATTATATTTTATTAAGCTAAATTTAATTAAAATTATATTTAAAAATTTTATATAACATATATCTTTTTTAAATACTTAGAGATATATAAATATTCATTCGTAGCTATAAGTTTTAAAAGATTTAACATATATTTTTTAAATAAGTATTCAATGAATAAACTAATGAGTAATATTGTAATTTTTTTTTTCTTTTGTAAGTTGGATAACAAACAAACACTATTGGTGATCGTCGTGACCCATTGTTATCCTTTCTATGTATACGTGTATAAAAAATTATGAAATTTTGGAGTTAATATAAAATAATGTTATAATTAATATAAAACGATAAAATAGTTTCTGTTATATTTTACATTATTTATAATATCGGTTTATATTATATTAATAAAAAAATCTCACATTTTTAATATTTGAAGACAAATAAGCTACATTATATTATAAAATAAAATAACAATCACATCATTTAATTAAACAAAAAATTAATTGATAATCATTTAATTAAAAATATTAAAAAAAATTAGACGTAAATTTAAAAAAAAAAATCAATTAAAAATATTTAAATTTATTTAAAATTTAAAAGCTAATTAATCTTAATCTTTACCTCTAATAAGAAAGGAAAAATTGGAGAAAAATAAGTAGACAGTAAAAGAGAACTGAGTAGATAATGCGTACCTGATCTGTATATATTATCCTCTTTTTTGTATTATCTTCTTGTCAATGACCTTTAGCAATAAGACAGTGGTGGCACTAAAATCAGGAAAGAAAATTATTATAATTCCCCACAATTACGAAAATAAAATAAAGTTACAAAGTTATAATTTTTTTCATTATTTGTTTTCTAATAACTTATATTAAAAACTTTAATGTACTGTATACGTACCTGCATGATTATTTCAATTATGTTGATTTCTTGAATTTTTAGATTCATATATAAATATTTTGTAAAAGGATGGGAGCACGGTAATTTTTATTAATAATAATTTTGCTGATTAAAAGGATTTTGAGCATTTAAAAGCTTTTTCATGCATGCAATACATTGTCATATTAACAATTTAAGTAAAGCAACTAGATACAAAAGAAAAAATATACTATAAAAAGGTTGAAATTTATTCTATAAAATTTGAGGAGGCTTTGTAAATATATAGATCTTAAATGAGTTAAAAGACACAAAAAACTGTACTACAAGATTTTTTTTTATTAGCAATTTATATGTACGTATTTAAAATAAAACAGTGAAACATTTGGATGTTTTAACCCTTATAAAGAAAGAAGAAAAATAGAACAAAAATGGTAGACGTAATCAAGAAAATGAGATAGAATAAAAATAGGTTGAAAACATTCTGTACAATATATTTTTATATATATATAAAAAAAATATCTCTCAATTGTATGTGTATGTGTGCATATATTCTCATCTAAATATTATGAAAAATAAAAGAAAAAGAAGCAGATATCATATTAGAAAATGATATGAACCTGTGACTATCAGGATTTACAGAGAAGGGCAGAAAGAAGTTGATGTGCTTTTCTTAAAACAATGAGAGCTGCATGTGTATATATATAGCCTTTATTCAACCTATACTAATTATTAAAATCATACTGGTACTAAATAATTTAGTAAATTCATTCTTTAAAATTAATCACAGTTTATTAACTTTACTTTAACTTAATTGAATTCAGAAAAAAACTATTACACATAAAATTCAAATTATCATTTAATTATTCATATCAACCTCTCCTGTGAATTAAAAACAATTTTTAATTAATTGAGTTGCATAAGGAAAGCGTTTTGTACAACTATTATATATTAATAAATTAGGTTTGGTATATTTTGTTCTAAAACAAGTTACTTGATAAATTATGGTTGTGATATTTATCATTCTACATAAGGAGTACTATATTTGTTACTCTTAATTAATTGGAGAAAACTAAAAGTCATTAATTAATTTATTTAATATTAGTATTTAGTATATTCAGTTAATGATAAATACATATATATTTATTAATAATAATATTATCCCTTATTAACTCTATGGCTTCTTAAATTTTATAATTTAAATTGTGATTTAATTAGTAATTTGTTATTTATAATTAAATTTTGTTATTCATTTGAATTTTTATATTTTTTATTCAAGTCACTATTTAAAAAAATAATTAATGTGGCTCCCTATATTAAATTGAAGTTAACATCAGTTTTAATATGTCACAAGTTAAAATTTAGGTTACTTTTTTCATCTTGAAACACTTTTAATTTTTTTTTCTATTTATTTATTTTTATCTTCTATCCAACCTTCTCCACCTCCTTTCAACTCCCTCCATACAATCCTTACAAGTTGTTTAATTTAACTTTGCATTTGAAAAGTGGTGCAAAGTAGTGTGAGGTGGATGGTGATAAGAAATGGAGGGAGATAAAAGAAAAAAAAAACAAAGAATTTCAAAATAAAAAATAATATATATTTTGATACATAACATTTTTCAAGTCAATTTGATGAAAGGATCTCATTGAATTAAAAAATAATAATAATAAAGACGCATTTAAATAAAAGGTTTAATCATGTTTTTAGTCCTTATTTTCGTAGCGAAATCTCAATTTAGTCCCTCTATTTTTTTTTCATCTCAATTTGGTTCATGTTTTGATAAATTTGATCTCAATATAGTCCTTTTCATTAGTGATACAGTAACAACATTAAATGGGGTGTCACGTGTCAGTTCCTCGATTTTTTGAATTTTCTTTTATTTATTATTATTTTTTTAAAAAAATTGCCATGTGTCAAGTGGTCGTCATGCTACGTGGCAGTGACATAGTGATGTGGCAGTGATAATGCCAGGTGTTATTTTCTCAGTCTTAATTTGGTCCCTGTATGCTAATTTTTGTTTCAATTTAGTCCCTATATTTGTAAAAGTAGTGCAATTTTGTCCCTCTCCAAATTGAAACAAAAATTAATTTTTATATAAATGTTATACAAATATTTTTCTTAAATTTGATATTTTTATTCAAATTGATATTTTTATTATATATTTTTAACATAGCTAAGTTTATTTAAATTTGTGTTTCACATTCAACTTTACTTAAAATTGTTTTCAAATTTTAAATTTATATGTTTTTTATTGTTACATGAACTAGTTAATTTATGAATTTTTTTTTCTGTTAACATTATTTTCTATTAACAACTTTAAAATAATTTAAAATAAAGTTCAATGTAAAATATTAATTAAATGAACTTAATTTTGTTAAAAATATTTACTCGAAATATCAATTTTGATAGAAATATTTGTGTACATTTATATAAAAATTAAATTTGATTTCAATTTGGAGAGGGACAAAATTGTTAAATTTTTACAAAAATTGGGACTGAATTGAGACAAAAATTAAAATAAAGGGACCAAATTGAGAAAGTGGAAATGACATAAGTAAAACGTGTCATTGTCACTGTCACATCACTCTGTCACTGCCACGTGGCATGATGACAGTTTGACACGTGGTAATTTTTTTTAAATTCAAAAAAAAAAAATTCAAAAAGTATCAAAAAATCGAGAAATTGACACGTGACACCACATTTAACGCTATACTATACTACTAACGGAAAGGAGTACATTGAGATCAAATTTTCAAAATAAAAACCAAATTGAGATGAAAATAAAATAGAGAGACCAAATTAAAATTTCGCTAAGAAAATAGGGACAGAAACATATTAAACCCATAAAATTTTAATTGAGATTGATATATTTTTAGAATTACAACTACACAAATTTACGATTGAGTGACATACTTGCCACTAACCTTTTTAACCAGAAGATAACGTTAGGGATGTTGCCCTTATATACAAATTCCCATTGCATTGTTGCACTAATATATATTAGCTAAAATTAAAGTAATAAATTGTCATTCTGATTTTCTATGTAGCAATTAGGTTATTTATTAATTTTTTATCATAGTAATAGTGACGAGGTTTAGAAAGACCTCATACAAATTATTTAAACTATCCACTATTACGCCAATACGTGTCAACCAGTCTTTTGACATGAAATCTCCAACGCAAAAAAAAATTGCTATAAAAATTTCTCTTTTAATTAATTTTATTATTATTTTTATGATAATCATTACTGTACTCTCATTATCAATGTGTTGGTGTAATTTTGAAAGTAGCTAGGTAGTCCCTATCACGACATAAAACTTATGTTTGTTGTTTCCAAAGTGTCTCTTGTTTTTTTTAGTGAACATATATATACGTTGTGATAAAAAAGGTGAAGGGGTAACTTCTGGTTTCCAATGTAATATCACACTACTCACTTAATAGTAAAATAAAATATATTTATTTAGATTATGAAATAATTAAAATAAATATTTTTTTTGTTTTTTAAATTTGTATTATCTAATTAAGACTTAATTCAATGATTAATCATATTTGTATTTATCTTGACTAGTTTTGTTGACGAATATTTTACCTTCACTTTTCAATCTTCAATAATATATATATATATATATATATATATATATATATATATATATATATAACTTTCAGCTAGTTTTCAAATTTAAGTTACTCTGCAATTAATTATACGTTTTCAATTAATTTATACCAAACATTTTCTAAGACATTCAAATTATACCGCACTTAGGCGGTTTAACAAAATTACACGCTAAAATCCGTCTACATAAAGTTCCGCAAGCACACAAGCAGTTATCAAACAAATCAACGGACAAGCATAAGCGGCCTAGGCCGCCTACTTCAGAAGACAAGACGACATCTGCCGACCATTCCAGACTTAGAATATTACAAACGAAGCTCCTAAGACCAATAATCATTGAACTAAAAGGCCTGGGCCAAGCCCAGGCCCACCTACGACCCAAGAAATAGCCCAATTCGTGACAAGGCCAGACATAATTAATAACCCTATAAATACATGTGGACCCCAGCAATTAAAGGTACACATTCATTAATCCCTTAATCATAAGATTGACTTTCTAAGAATCCTTTGGTTGACTTGATCGTCGGAGTCCTCTCTGCACGTAACCCCTCATGGGTCCAAACCGTGATACCAGCACACGACATACGCAAGCCAAGGAGGAGCCAACTAGAGAGATTGCGGATTGAGGTAAGGTGATATTAGTGTCTGGCTTCTCTTATTTGTTTCTGCAGGAACACAAATATTAAGCCAACTTAGTAATGTTTCACTAGGGATGACAATGGGATGAGGTGGGATGGGTTTTGCAAAGCAATCCCATATCTAGAAGCGGGCTTCTTTATGACTAAGGGGAGTCATGGGTCCCCCAAGTTTTTTATTTTATTGTTTATATATATTTATATGTATTTTAAATTTAAATTTATATATTATTATATTATTTATATACTTTTTTTATTTAAAAAGTAAAATAAAAATTAATTTGATGGACCTTGATTAATAAAGGAATTAAAGTTTTATATCTACTCATAAGTTTTTTTCACAGCACATCATTAAAAAAGTGTGAAAGAAAAAAAGAAAGATAGTTTGAGAAATAAAGATGGGAGGACAAAGAGAAAGAAGAACACATGCTCACAATATCTTATGAATCAATATCTATGTATGTTAGATTTATCATTTTTTTCATTACAATATTTCTTTCAAATTAAGTTTTTCCTCAAATTAGTATGAACTCTAAGTATGATTTTAGGAATTTTTTTTATGAAATTAGCATGAACCCAAATTATTTTTTTCTCAAATTAGTATAACCCTATATTATAAAAGGTTAGAATTTTGTGTTTTCTGCTTGCATACAATAAATGAGTTTAATAGTCTTGAATTATAATATAAATTAGAATACTCATTTTGCCTAAATTCAATCAATTAAAAAAAATTAAAAATTGAAAAATGTAAATTGTGGTATGAGAATTGTTTAAGTAAAGGAAATAAAAATTTTTTTTAATTCAAAAAATTATATATAGAAAATCTAAATTGGCACTCCTAGATAATTTATCCAAGTTTCGCCATTGCCCATATCTATCTTTATAGAAAAAATTCTTTGTCTCCATATCCAAATCCACGGTTATCAAACTTTTGTCTCATCTCCATTCTCACCGAGTAATAGGTATATACTCGTACTCATACCTATGTCATCTTTCTTGCTGTTTCAATATTAATTAATTAATTTTTATAAAATTACGATAAAAAACATAATATTATTAAATATTCAATATTAAGGGGAGGGTTGTTTCTTTCATATCAAATATTTAGAAAGAAATTGTAATTGTATACATCTCATATTAAAATACCAACTAAAATTTCATGAGAACCAAAGCATTTATTAAATTTGTAAACATTAATGAAACATAGTTGATAAATTTTAAAAATATTTTTTAAAAAATATAAAAGGAAAACAAATATTCAAATTAAAATATATTTTAAATGTCTGTTTACTTCAATTCTTTAAATTCTAATGATTCTTTTTTTATACACCAATAAAAATCATAATACATGACTTGATCAAAATCATGCAAAGAATAAAGATTAAACTAATAATAATAAAATTTTAACATAGATCTTGTATATTTTGAACTTTAATATATGTTAGATGGTGATAAAAAACTTCATAGCAATTATATAAATTTGTATACTATAGTAAATAAAATATACTTATACAATTATAGAGACAAAATTACAGTTTGATATTAAGTTATAAAAAAAAATACTTATATAAAATATATCAAAATAGTATTCTACATGATAAAAATAAACAAGTAAAAATATTAAAAAAATATCAAATGTGTGTATTAGAAACAATTTGAAAGATTATTAAATGAAATCTCAATATTGAAAATAAATATATAATTAAAGGTGTGATAAGATAAAAAAATATTGTAGACATCTAAGAAAAGTTTTCAAATATTAATATAGTCAATGATTTGAGAAATAACAAAAATTGTTTTGGCAAAACAAAATAGTTCTTCAAATGAAACAAAAATTAATAATAATAGACTAAAAAAGATAAAAAATTTATATTACCTAGTACATGAAAATGTTTATGCTATTAAACACTTAAATTGAGAGTGTTAAACATTTTCATGTGAAAGAAAAATATACAATAAATAAAAATAAAAAAAATAAAAATATTCAAATGTGAGACATAAAAAATATTTAATTAACATACATCAATTGAACATAATTGGATATAGGTTATGATATGATGAAAAATATATTGGAGATGCGAATGAATTTATTAAAAACAAACAATTAGAAGAATTAAAAAATAAAAAATGTAGTAATATACATATATATATATATATATATATATATATATATATATATATATATATATATATATATATATTATATTATATAAGGTTACTAAATTGACTATGTACATCAATTGACTATGTATATAAGGTTACTAAACTAATGACCTATAAATTATTACCACTCACCAATTTCTTTAACCACTCTAATTAAATTCACATTGTTCTTAAATGACACTATAAAATATATTTATAAAGTGTATCTCATAGATTAGTTGTGTGATCAAACCATAATTTAGGATTTAGTCACACTTAAAAGCTCACCATCCCTATGAACTTATATCTTTATCACAAACTCATTGTGTGTTGCCAATAAAATTACACTCAATTGGATTATTGCCTGATCAATTATAATCATTAAGTCATAATAATTTTATATACAAAAATATAAACGTACACTTTCGTGTGAAGTACCCTTATTCTACATTTTCACATGTTGTTTAGTGTAATATTTTGGTTAAATTAGTATAATTGTTAATTTTATATCTAAACTAATATGCCAATTGTAACACATTCATACATTACATAACCATTGAAAGGTGTTCTGAAATTTCTATCATTACCAATCGTGATAACATGAAAAATTAATTATCACTTAGTCATGAATAATGTCAAATTAGTGTATGTTTAGTATCACTCTAAGTTTGTTATAATAATATAATACTCAATATCATGAAGTCATTATTATATTATAAGGGTTAAATATGCTTTTACTTGGATGTGAAATTGAAATTTGTCTATATCTCAAATTTTGACATATTTTGGTTTCCAAACTTTAAAAATAAATGGATATAATTATTTTAATATAATGATATTAACTTTTTTAGGCTTGTTAAGTGATGATTAAGACTAACATTTGAGCTTAAACATATCAAAATGTATAAACAGTAGCTCAAATGTCATAAAATTATGGGTGACAAAGCAAACCGGTCCGACCCATTTAGGCCCAACCCACACTTTGCCCGCAAAATGCGAGCCGGGCTGGCCTGTCTCACATTTTTAACGCGGGCTGAAAAAGTCTGGACTGCCCACGAGCCAGTCCGCCTATTTTTTTTTTTAAATTATCATAAAGCTTTCAATGTTCAACAAATTAGGAAAACTTAACAAGTTCACAAAATTAAGCAAAGACGTTGGGGATTTGGATGATAAATTGAGAATTCAACATTTTCATCATAATATACTCATGCTTTGCCATACACGATATATTCTTCAAATTTTAGTACATTCAAAAATACATAATATTTGACTTCTCCAGTCATACAAGAATTTGAAACATTTATAAAGAAGTCTAGAAGAAAGTAATCGATATACACAAGTGCAAATTTTTTTTATGCGGGTTAGCAAGCTCACGCGAGCTAGGCTTGTGCAGGCTCAATATCCTGACCCGTCCTGCATTTTTTTTGCGGGCTGCTCCGTCGGGCCAAATCCATATTGTCACCCCTACTTAAAATGTGTTTGACATGTAAACAAATTTAACGTAATTGGATTAGACAAACTATATCCATTCATTTTTTAAGTTTGAAAATCAAAATATATCAAAATTTAAAATATGAACAAATTTTAATTT